>JGI12176J13093_100174_pt1 | contig 7419 bp, 7 predicted proteins | sample DeeseametaMP1483_FD_13093 | JGI IMG/M metagenome (IMG submission 13093) | reverse complement strand
CATGTATCCGGCGTAAACTATAACACGATAGGAGATGCCGGCGAGGAATTTCTAGCAACTCTAAGCAAGAATGCAAAGTTCAAGGTAAGAACCACAGTAAACCCGATGGGCTATGACAGGGATAGCGTAGAAAAGTTTGGTCTTGATGAAAATTTTATACAAAAGCAGGAAAGCATTAAAAAATCATACAAAAAGATGGGAGTCACTCCATCGTTCTCCTGCATTCCTTATGAGATCTATGATATGCCACAGGAAGGCACACAAGTAGCCTTTGCGGAAACCAACGCGGCAATATATGCAAACTCGATTGGAAAGCTAAAGACAAACAAGGAAAGTGCGTTTTCTGCTCTGGCAAGCGCAATTACTGGCAAAAGTCCATACTCTGACCTCCGAAAGGATGACTCCCCAACCATGTCAATTGCAATGAAGGTTTCAGATCCAAACGAGCTGACATTTGGACTGTTGGGATATTTTGCTGGAAAGGTGGCGGACAAGTCTGTTGCAATTTCNGGCGTAAAGAATTTGGATAAAAGATGTAACAAGTCATTGTGTGCCAGCATGGGAACTTCTGGAACCTGTGGCAAGTTTGTTTTGGATGATAATTCAAGCGCATCCGAAAAGGTAGACTTTGATGAAAAGGAGATGCAGAAAGTTTACGACGAGCTAAACACCGCAGAGTCGGGTGACCTGATTACACTTGGCAGCCCACAGCTTGGACTGGAGGAGATGAGTGGCCTAGCTTCAATGCTAAAGGGAAGGGCATTCAAGAAAAGATGTCTGATATTTTGCCCAAGGGCAATTCAGGAACAGGCAAGACATCTAGGATATGCAGGCCAACTTGAAAGTGCTGGGTGTGAATTGATGTCAGATTGTTGTACATGTCTAACCCCATTGGTTACCAAAAAGGATGCAGACAGCGTTACCACAAACAGCATCAAGGGTGCATACTATCTGAAAAACTCAAACGGTTTGGATGTCAACCTAAAGCCACTATCAGAAATAGTGAGGGATGAGACAAGTTGACTCTGAAAACTATTGTAAAAGGAAAAGTCACTGGCAAGGTTCTCAAGTCCAGCCAACCAATCAACTTTCTGGGTTCTGTTGATAAAAAAACAGGAGCAATTACTGACCAAAAACATGATCTGTTTGGAAAAAAGATTGCAGGCTCCATCCTAGTTTTTCCAAATGGGATAGGCAGCAGCGTTGGCGCATACACCATCTATTCGCTAAAATCAAATAACTCTGCTCCTGCCGCAATGGCTTGCCAAAAAGCGGACCTTACAGTTGCCTCTGGATGTGCACTTGCAAACATTCCTTTGTTTATTTTGTCGCCTGACGAATATGACAGTATGAAAGACGGGGATGAGATATCGCTTGGATAAGAGTGTCAGGAAGAAAAAAAGATACAAAGATCCTTACAAAAAAAGATACCGAGAAAATTTAGGTTCCTGAACCAGATTCTGTTATGTTACATGCGCCTGTAGGCAAAACTCGTACAAAATCATCAATACTAAATGGCTTTGCAATCTCCTCATTGCTTGACAAAAATTCGTAACGAATTCTTTTTGCAACATCAGGCATATCTTGTCCTGTAGGTTCTATCATGGCGTAACAAACTGCTGTATTTTTCAGGCTTGGTGGACCACAAGTAAGCAAATAACTTTCTTCATGCTTGATTATAGCAACACACATCTTCAAACTTGATATTTTTACAAAGTTGCGCTGTCCTTCAATCATAAAAGAGCCCTTGGCCATAGACTGTCCGCTGGGAGCACCTTTTTTGACCTGGTCTGGGTTAACCCAGTAAGCGCTTGAACCATAGAACGCTTCCTTCCATACTTTGCTAAAGCACACTGTGGCATGAGCAACTTCAGTAAGGCTTGCAGGCGTGGATGTAACATTATCCTTTAACAGAAAAAATGGTGAACCGGAAATTTCAGCATGGAAAACTTTGTCATTTTTCTGAAGATGCTTTCGGATAATAGCAGAGTTTGACGAAGAGTCACGTCCTCCTATTGCCAAGACACCATCTATCGTGTAAAACCATCGATACCGTTCAAACCAGTTTTTCTTTCTAACCTGTGTAAAACCAACAGGCTTTGCACTCTCACCTTTCTCAATCACTTTTTCTAAATCCTTTTTAGTTTTTTTTAGTAATTTTTCAATGGAGCCAATGGCAGCTTTTTGCTTTTTTGATTCGTTGAATAATGCGGAAGCAGTTGTGGGAAGAGACGAGTTCAAATCCACCTTGATTTTTTCATCCTCAACTTTGAGATATGTTATTCCTTTTTCTTTTACAATCTCTGAGTTGTTCTTTTTTAGCAAGGCAGTAATTTTAGAATCATCCATTGATGAAATTCCTTGAGAAAGTCCTTCAAAAAGTGAGTTTGCTACTGCAGCAATTTTTTCCGATTTTTCAGTTACTATCTTAATTGCCTTTGTTTGCTCATCAAGTCTTGTTTCCAATTCTGAAATTTTTTTGGTAAACGAGGAGCTCTGAATTGTTTTTCCTTTGCTAAGAATATTTTCGGTGAAAACTGTATCAAGACCATCCATAAAGCTAGCAATTTTTTCATGGTTTTCTCCTTCTAAGGAAATTGGATTAACATACATCTCATCATTTCGAACAATTTCAGGATCATGTTGACCATTTACAACATTGTTAATAATTTGTGTGGCGGAGTCAAATAATCGCTTTACCTCCTCATTCGACGTTTCTTCTCCTTTCTTTTTTGATTCTACTTTTGCTAATCTTGTTATTTCCTCAATATACTTTCTGGGCAATCCCAAGGTTTTTCCTATCCATTTTGCCACAGGGATGGATTCAGAACGAATAGCCTCAAAACCTTTCTCAGTCATATTCAAAACATCCAAGTTGTCTTGCGGCGGTTGAGCATATTGCGAACCAACACGTAGTTGCCTATGTCTGACGTTAATGGAATGTGACAAAGCTAGAATCTTCATTTCACTGTTACAAATGATGATGTTTCCATCACTAAACAACTCTACAATAATGACAAACTCCTTTTCAAAATAAGAAAGCGTCAAGTATACAATTCTTTCAGTACCTATCTGCTTTATCTCCTTAAGTTTGAATCTGAGTAGGTTATTTCGAAGATGCTTTAACAACTTGTTTGGCTCAATAGATTCTATTTTCACATTTGTTATCCAAATTCCAAAAGTGGACAACATAAGTAAAATATCAGGTTTTTCTGGGTGATGAAATTTGAAAAGTAGGCTATCTTTTGTAATCCCATAGATGTTACTAACATAATAACCATCAATTCTTTTGTTGATGTCATTAACAAGATATCTTAATTCAATTCCAGCTAATGTCATAATATGAGTAAAAAGAGTCTCCGATTATACTCTTATCGATTATTTGTACATACAGACAAAGGTATTAAAAAAGGCACTGTGGAATCAATCTAGAAATTTAATTGGTTGGACATGGTAAAAAAAGAATAAGGTTTGGATCAAGGGGTAAAAAAATTGAGGATTTTGTAGACCCTAACAAAGATCCTGGCAGCTATCTTAAGCGATATCTTTTAGAAGAAAAATACAAGGATTGGTTTGACAGAAATTATCCTGATCAAACAATTTACGATGCGGTTGGACTAGATGAATGGGATTATAATGAAATGAAAAAGAAACTTTCTCCTGAACAAGACACTGTAGAAGAAACATCAGAACATGAACCTGAACCAGAACCAGAACGTGAACCAGAACGTGAATCAGAATCAAAAGATGATGGAAAAATATCAGGCAAGTGGACATCTGAGCCATCTGGAAAAGAAAGAACACGACCAACTAAACGAGATGAGGCACCACCAACTGAATCTGCAGTCTCTGAGGAACAAAAAAATATCATCAAAAAACTAGCTAACAAGCTTTTCTGGCTGCGCATTGGCTTTGCACTTATTGGGGGAGCCATTGCGACATTTCTCTTTGAAGGAATAGAAGACAGCGAAGAGCACAGATGGTTATCAATTACTTTCATGATTGTTCTTTTCCTTGTCACTTGCTTCATAGCAAAGGGAATGAAGATAAACTTCCCAAAGTCGGATAGAAAGAAACTTGTAACAACAGGAATTGGCAGTTTTATATTCTTGTACTTGTTTGCATGGATCATGACCTATACGCTTTTGAATCTTCCAAGAGATGACTTTTCACTGCCACTTACTTAGACCGGTTGTATCATATGTGGAAGACAAAAACTCCCGGTATTCCTGACGAACTTTTTGAGCGAGATGAAAACGTTCCGATTACAAAGGAAGAAGTGCGNGTGNTTCAGATTNCAAAGGGNAGACTANAACCAGGAATGATTGTNTATGATATTGGTTGNGGCTCNGGCTCCATGTCNGTAGANGCAGCATTACAGGTAGAAGANTCTGGNCATGTNCATGCAGTAGANTATGATCNAAAAGCNGTAGAATTAACAAAAAAAAATCTTGCAAAGTTTGGCATATCAAACGTTTCTGTAATAAGNAAGAATGCCAATGAGGCTATCTCTGGGTTACCTGATGCGGATGCAATNTTTGTGGGCGGAACAGGTAAGGATACAACAGAAATAGTGAAGATGTGTCTAGACAAGCTTAACCCAGAGGGAAGAATTGTAATAGGAATGATACAGATAGAGACGATCTTTTCTGTTCTGTCTTTTGTACAGGAGCAAGATCTCAAGTCAGTTGACATAACTCAGGTTACCATTTCAAAGAGTCGAAAGACGTCTACAGGAACTATGATGCTTGCGCGAAACCCAGTCACAATATTGTCAGCCACAAAAAATTAAAAAGATGATTTTTTATGGCTGAATTAGTTTGTGTTGGATGCGGACCCGGAGATCCAGAATTATTAACGGTTAAAGCTGTAAACGCCATAAAAGCAGCAGATACAATCATGTGTCCTACTTCAAGGGAAGATAGGCCAAGCTTTGCGTTATCTGTTGTTTCTAAAATAATTGATAAAACAAAAAATCAGGAAATCATTCACCTGATTTTTCCAATGACTAAAGACAAAGATGTACTTGAGGCAACTTGGGAAAAAAATGGAAAGATAATGGCTGAAAAAGTATTGTCTGGAAAAAACGTTGTTTATCTTACAATAGGAGATCCGTATCTGTACAGTACATGGATATACATGCATAGAGAGATTAAAGCCAATCATCCGGAAATAAAAATCAGTGTAGTTCCTGGCATAGTTTCCATATTCAGTTTTGCATCAAAAATTGGAGTTAGCGTAGCTGAAGGTGCAGAAAAAGTTTCAGTAATTCCATCTTGTTATGATTTGACCACTGTAAAGGAAATTGCAAGAAACTCAGAAAGCATGATCTTTCTTAAAGATGGAAGATATTTTGATCAAGTCATACAGATTTTAAAGGATGCGGGGTTCCCTGACAGTTCTATTTTTGCAATTGGGCAAGATCTTGGAACAGATCATGAAATAATTAGAAAAATGACCTTGGGTGAAGTTAATGATGATACCCTTACTACCAAATATTTTTCTATTCTGGTGGTAAAGCGTGCCTAAGGTTTACTTTGTGGGATGTGGTCCTGGTGATCCAGATCTAATTACTGTCAAGGCAAAGAAACTGATTCAGAAGGCAGATGTTGTTGTATATTCCGGCTCTTTAATTCCGTCAGAGATTCTTAAACTGTGCAAAAAAGCTAGAACATATGACGCTGCAAAACTTGTACGCGAAGAAATTTTTGATCTATTAAAAAAAAATGCCAAAAAAGGCAAAAAGGTAGTACGGCTTCATGATGGTGATCCATCCATTTACGGAGCAATACGTGAACAGATGGACAATCTCCATAAAGAAAAAATTGATTCTGTAATAATACCAGGAGTTACATCATTTCTAGCGTCTGCAGCTGCACTTGGAGCTCAGCTAACACTTCCCGGCGTAACGCAAACAATGATAATATCAAGAGCAGAAAAACGTACAAAAGTTCCAAAGCGTGAGAAAATATCAGAGCTTGCAAAACATCAAGCGACAATGATCTTCTATCTCAGGTTCATCTTATATCAGATATAGTAAAAGAAGCACTGACAGGTGGATATCCAAAATCAACACCCGTTGGAGTTGTTTATCGTGCAAGTTGGGATGATCAAAAAATTATTACAGGAACGCTAGAGACAATTACAAAGAGAGTTAGAGATCAAAAGATTACGCGAACTGCTATCATCATAATCGGTGATGTTATAAAACCAAAGTCATACGAATATTCTCGCCTATACGATAAAACATATAGCCATATGTTTAGAAAGGCAAAGACTAAACCAAGAGACTAACATTTTTTTTAATTCCAATTTCCCAGAGATACTTTTGAAATTTTTTTGGATCAGATGATGTAAAAATTTTTATTGTATTTGTTCTTGATGGTTTTTTTGCCACCATTTTTCTAACTTTCTGAGCTATCTCCTTCGCAGGATCTATAAATATGATATTCGGAAATTGTTTTTTCAAAATTGGTAGCAAAAACGGTAAATGTGTGCTAGATAATATTGCTACATCAACATTTGATTTAGAAAATGGCTCTGAAAGTACTTTTCCAACTGTTTTTTCACACAATTTCCAATTGTCAAGAAATTTTCCGTCTTCCACCAAACGCACTAACTGAGTTGCATCAATTCTCTTTAGTTTGACATGTTTGGGCAACCTACTCTTTCTTACATATTCGGTTAATTTTTTACTTCGTACTACGGCAAGGGTGGCAAGTATTGCCACATTTCCTGTCATAGAAATTTTGGCTGCCTTTTTAATTGGAGGTAATACTTTGACTATATTTTTTTTATTTATCTCAACTAATAGGGATGGAGTATTAGAGCCAATTACTATCAAGTCTGGCTCAAATTTTTCTTCTAACAAGTTTACTGTTTTGGTTATAATCTTGGTTAATTCCAACTTTGATTTTTTACCATATGGAAAATTTTTTTGGTCAGCAAAATAGATGATGTCGGATTTTATTGCTCGTTGTATTGGCTTTATTATTGAAAGAGAACCAAATCCAGAGTCAAACACTACAATTTTTGCCACAAATTCAAGTGATTTGTTCCAGTTTTTACTGTTTGTTAGCTAAATTTAGCCTAGTGTTGATCTAATTACACACCCAGTATTATGAATAAAATTGTAAACAATGCCTTATGACATCTTTTGAAAAATCATGGGCACATAAAGAAGTAAAAAGTATGACTGAAAAAATTCGTGATACTGTAAAGCCACAGGGCGCACTAAAGCCACGAATTCAAACAGCAGTTAACAAACTTCAAGCGCAAACTTCAAAGATGGACGTCATGTTGACAAACTTACATCGAAGGGACCAACAACTTTTTGATAGAATTGTAACTGCAATGCAGAGTCATGATACACAAGCTAGTAGGGTTTTATCTTCTGAACTAGCAGAAGTTCGTAAAGTT
>JGI12176J13093_100170_pt1 | contig 7536 bp, 8 predicted proteins | sample DeeseametaMP1483_FD_13093 | JGI IMG/M metagenome (IMG submission 13093) | reverse complement strand
AAACCAGTTCTATTGCCTACTTTCGTAGAAGGAACACCAGGCAATGCTATGGGCGCTTACCTTACAATGGCTTCTGCTGGCGGTTTGATCTTTGGAGTTATCAACATAGTGGGTAACTTTGGAACTGTATTTGTCGACCAGGCATATTGGCAACGAGCAATCGCTGCACAACCAAGTTCAACTGTAAGAGGTTTCTTACTTGGTGGAATGTGTTGGTTCTCAATTCCATTTACACTAGCAACTACGATGGGGCTTACTGCGGTGGCGCTTCAAGTATCGCTTACGCCAGAGCAGGTGCAGCTCGGACTTACGGTTCCTGCTGCAGCAACAGTACTAATGGGTCCAGTAGGCGCAATCATGGTTTTGGTAATGTTATTTATGGCGGTAACTTCGGCAGGATCTGCTGAACTAATCGCGGTATCTTCTTTGATTACTTATGATGTGTACAGAACATACAAGAATCCAAATGCTACAGGTAAGCAACTACTCAAAGTGAGCCGGACGGTTATAGTCATATTTGGTCTTGGAATGGGAGCTCTGGCTGCAATATTATTAGGCATGGGATTAAGCTTAGGATTTGTATACTTGGCGATGGGCATCTTGATTGGCTCTGCTGTAATTCCGATTGCATTAACAATCGCTTGGAGTAGAACTACAAGGGCTGGTGCAGTTTCTGGTGCCCTTGTTGGCGTTGTATTAGCATTAATCACATGGACAGGTGTTGCTTCTGCAGAGTCTGGTGGCGTTGTTGACATTGCATCACTTGGTGGTGCGTTCCCAATGCTTTATGGTAACGTTGTAGCAATCTTATCATCCGGTCTAATCTGTGTAGTAATCAGTTTGGCTCAGAGGAAGGTCTATGATTGGAAGTTGATGAATCCTCAAATGAAAATTGTCCAGGCTGACATGTCTGAGTCAGTGAAAGCGGAAATAGCAGCACGAGCACAAGACGAAGAGACATTAAAGAAAGCATACAAGTTCAGCCTAAAGGGAGGCGGAATTTTGACTTTGATTTGTGTAGTATTTTGGCCATTGCCTTTGTACTTCTCTGGATATGTATTTGATTTGGGATTCTACACCTTCTGGGTTTGGATTGCCATTGTTTGGGTATCCGTTGCATCATTCACCATTATCTGCATGCCAATATACGAAGCCAGAGGGGGCTTCGCCAAAGTATTTCGTGGTCAAAAAGCAGACGTAAAATAATACTCTGAGAGAGAGCAAAATGGAGTCATAGATCTGCTAGATCATGCATTCCTCTCAAAATTTAACAATTCTTTTTAATGATGTATTGATGGTTTTGTTATGACATCATGTACCGGTTGTGGTCTTGTACTTGGTTTTAAAAAGTACAAGTTCAATAAGCTTTGGCGAGTTCCAGGTAAGTTCTGCAAGCCTTGTATGATGTTGATTGGAAAAGATTGGGACGATCATGGAAAGATCACCTTACCACAACGTCGATGTGACTTGTGCCAAACGGAATTTTATTTTCTTCAAGTTGCATGGCAGGGGCAGAAGCAAAAACACTTTTGCGATGTATGCCACAAGGTTGCAATTAGCGGAGTGTTGCCTGATAAAAGCAGGAAGGAAATGACAAACAAATTTCCAATACCCATGCTGATAATTGGAGGTCTTGGAGCTGTGCTAATGGTTCTAGGCGCGTTATTCACATTGATAGGAACGACATCAGGCGATGCCAACTTGGTTAACATCTTATTTGGTGCATTTACTACTGCAGCAGGATTCATGTTGGTTCGACGTACTATAAACAACAGAAAGCTGCTTTTAGGAAACGTCTAGAACAAACAGTACAATCTTGAAAGAGATACATCTTTTGCTGGATCCACTGTAGCAATCTTCCCGTTCACTTTGACCTCGTACGTTTCTGGGTCGATTTCAATTTTTGGTGTAGCATCATTGTACATCATGTCCTTTTTTCCAATATTGCGGCAGTTCTTTACTGGGAGCAATTTTTTTTCAATTTTGAGTTTTTCTTCCAAGCCGTTGTCCAGTGCGAGTTGCGATGTAAACGTAACAGACGTTGTCTTCTTTGCCTTTCCGAGTGCGCCAAACATAGGTCTGTAGTAGACTGGCTCAGTTGTAGGAATTGATGCATTTGGGTCGCCCATCAGCGAGTATGCGATGAATCCACCCTTGATAATCAGTTTCGGCTTGATTCCAAAAAACTGTGGGGTCCATACTACAATGTCTGCAATCTTTCCAGGTTCAAGCGAGCCAACATACTCCGAGATTCCATGCGTTATTGCAGGGTTAATTGTGATCTTTGAGATATACCGTTTGATTCTGTAATTGTCATTTTCTGCACTATCTTCAGGAAGACTACCTTTCATCTTTTTCATCTTGTCTGCAGTTTGCCAATTTCTTGTAGTCACTTCACCAACTCTTCCCATTGCTTGGCTGTCTGATGACATCATACTGATTGCCCCGATATCATGCAAGACATCTTCAGCAGCAATTGTCTCAGCGCGGATTCTAGACTCTGCAAACGAGATGTCTTCTGGAACAGACGGATTCAAGTGATGGCAAACCATCATCATGTCCAAATGTTCCTCTAGCGTATTGATTGTAAATGGTCTTGTAGGATTGGTAGACGATGGCAAAATGTTTGGCTCGCCTGCAATTTTCATTATATCTGGAGCATGGCCTCCACCTGCACCTTCAGTGTGGTATGTGTGGATTACCCTGCCATTTATGGCATTTATGGTATCATCTACATATCCACATTCGTTTAGTGTGTCTGTATGAATTGCAACTTGCGTATCAGTCTTGTCTGCAACATTTAGGGCAGAATTAATTGTAGCTGGAGTTGTGCCCCAGTCTTCATGAAGTTTAAGACCGCATGCGCCTGCCTTTACCTGCTCTAGTAGTGCTTCCTCTTTGGAATCATTTCCCTTACACAAGAATCCAAAATTTAGAGGAAACTCTTCCACCGCCTCAATCATCCTGTGTATGTTAAACTCTCCTGGTGTACACGTAGTTGCGTTAGTTCCATCAGCAGGACCAGTACCACCACCAATCATTGTAGTTGTTCCATTACAGATTGCATCAATTGCCTGCTGTGGCGAGATAAAATGTATGTGGCTGTCAATTGTGCCAGGTGTACAAATAGTATGTTCTCCTGAAATGATTTCAGTATTTGATGAAACTACAATGTCAACGTCATCCATAACGTTTGGGTTTCCAGCGTTTCCAACGCCAAGAATTTTCCCATCCCTTATTCCAATGTCAGCCTTTATGATACCAAGAGTTGGGTCTATTATCATTGCATTAGTGATTACCAAGTCAGCAGAGTTTTCCCGCAAGACACCGCTTGCTTGACCTAGTCCATCCCTTGCGCTTTTCCCCCCACCAAATACGAGCTCGTCCCCATATTTGATCAAGTCATTTTTTTCAACTTCCATGACAAGGTCGGTATCTGCTAGTTTGACTTTGTCACCAGTTGTGGGTCCAAACAGATCAACGTATCTGCGTCTAGGGATCTCAAGCGCATTTGACTCTTCTTCTACATTTTCTGAAACACTCTTGAAGCCTTTTTCATGAATATTTTTGATTGCATCTTGCTTTTTAGATTCCAAATCGCCATTGACTAGCCCGCTAAAACCAAAGATTGTTTTTGTTCCACCAAACTCTACAACTTCTACGTGTTTTGTATCCCCCGGCTCAAACCTGATTGACGTACCAGACGGAATGTTTAGATGATAACCTAATGCCTTTTCCCTGTCAAATTCTAGTGCTCTATTTGTCTCAGAAAAATGTGTGTGTGAACCAACCTGGATTGGTCTGTCTCCTGTGTTTGCAACTTTTAGTTTTATTGTCTTTTTGTTTTGGTTGGCAACAATTATGCCATCAGATGTAAGATATTCTCCCGGTATCATTTTATCACACTATTGGGTCGTGAATTGTCACGAGTTTTGTGCCGTCGTTAAATGTAGCTTCAACTTGAATTGTATGAATGATTTCCAGCACTCCAGGCAAAACATCGTCTTTTTTTAAGACATTTTTCCCAGAGCTCATTAATTCAGAAACCGATTTTCCGTCTCTAGCTCCTTCTAAAACGTGATCAGCAATTAATGCGACAGATTCCGGATGATTAAGCTTAAGACCTCTTTGCTTTCTTTTTCTTGCAAGCTCCGCAGCCATGAAAATATGTAATTTATCTAACTCCCTTGGTAAAAGAAACATAAACGAGCTATTGCAATGTGGTATTTAAAAATTAGAATTAATTAAAAATTTAACTTGCTTGATATTATGATATAATTATGCTATTAGTTAATTCAGTTTTTGGAAATGTCTACAAAGATTTCCAGCTAAAAGAAAAAATTGATCATGCAGAAAAGCAAGGAGAGTTAAAGCAATTATTTCTTAGTAGAACTGAAATGGAAAAATCACATCAAAGAAAAAATACTGAAGACGGGATGGAAATTGGTTTGTCACTTGAGGCAGGAACCACATTGCATAACGGTGACGTATTATCAAACGGTACAGAGCTAATCCTAGTTAATCAATTGCCTGAGAAAGTACTTCATGCTAAAGCAAAAAGTGACAACGAATCGTCATCAGTATACCTTCAGTTAGGACATATTATTGGTAATAGACATAGGCCCATCTCAATTTCTGATGATGGTTCTGTACAGTTTCCAATACATGACGATTCTGAAGTTGAGCTCTTTACAAAGTTATTTCACGAAATAATTGATCATATCACACTTACAATACAAGAGCAGATTTTTGTTGCAAACCAGGGAATGAATGTACATGAACACTGATTTTTCTGAATTAAACATAATGCAGTTATCTGACTCTTTTTTTCCAAGTGGACTTTACGCAATGTCAAATGGACTAGAAACTGTCTTTGACGAAAAAAGAATCACAACTGTAGATGAGATTCAAGAGTTCATACATACAATAATAACACATCAAGTTGGTCCTGTAGACTGTGTTGCACTACTAAACGCATATGATTTTGCAAAAGACGATGACGTTAAAGGCATAATCAAGTGTGACAAGGCACTGCATTCAATGAAGCTTGTAAAAGAATCACGTGATGTATCATGCAGGGTAGGCTCACAAATGATAAAGTGTGTTATGGCATTTTCAGACAATCAAACACTAAAAAAATTCTTTGATATGGTAACAGAAAATCAAAGCCCCTCAACACACCCAGTAGTTAGTGGTGTCTGCAGCTATGTGCTTGGCATAAAAAGGAATAGTGCAGCATACATGATGATTTATGGAACTTGTGTGAGCGTCGTAGGAGCAGCACTTCGTCTGGGAATGCTAGACCACATACAAAGCCAGAAAATTCTACACAACCTAAAACCCACAATCACACAAACCGTAGAACAATACAAGAATCAAATACTTCATGACATGTGGCAGTTTGCACCAGAATATGATATTATACAAATGACACACGAACAAAAATTTTCCAAGATGTTCATCACATGAATCCTAGAATACTTCGAGTCGGCATTGGAGGTCCTGTAGGCAGTGGTAAGAGTATGCTAATTGAGCGCGTGGTGCCTATTTTGGCCAAGAAGAATTATCGTGTATGCATTATCTCAAATGACGTAATCTCAAAAGAAGATGCAGACCGTATGCGAAAAAATCTTGCAACAGAGCAGGGATTGCTCCCAGAGAGTATGGTTATCGGTCTTGCAACAGGCGGCTGTCCGCATACTGCTATAAGAGAAGATCCTTCAATTAATCTTGCAGTGATAGAGGAGATTGAATCAAAATACAACGACTTAGACTTGATAATTATTGAGAGTGGTGGTGACAATGTTACAACTACATTCAGTCCTGCATTGGCTGATTATTTTATTTACATTGTTGATGTGTCTGGCGGCGATAAGTATCCACGAAAGGGAGGATTAGGAATTGAAACTTCAGACCTTTTGGTGATTAACAAAATAGATCTTGCTCCAATGGTAGATGCTGATTTGGATGTGATGGTGCGAGATGCAAAAATTGTTAGAATAGACAAACCGTATGTGCTTGTAAACTGTAAAACGGATCAAGGAATTGAAGATGTCGCACGGCACATTCTTCACGATGTATTATTTGATCAACCTCCAAAAAATTTGGTGTCACAGGTAAGATGACTGATTTGAAATTTTGTTTTCCGGAAGACGTACCGTCACAGTTTGCATCATTTGATGGGAAAATTTCTCAGATGGATGTGGGAAAGACAGGAAAAATTGGATTTTTGAAATTAACATTGGGGTTTGATTCACAGAGAAATAAAACTATCATTACCGAACAACGATCTTGCGTTCCTCTTTATGTTCAAAGGGCTCTGTACTACGATGAATCAATTCCTTCCATGGCTCATGTATTTGTTTTATCACCATCAGGTGGTGTTTTGCAGGGTGACCGATACAGAACAGATATCGAGTTAAAGAACGGAGCCATGTCACACATCACCACTCAGGGGGCAACAAGAATATACAAAATGAACTCGAATTATGCCACACAGATGATTAACCTAAATGTTGGAAAGGATTGTTATCTTGAATTTCTTCCAGAACAATTAATTCCATACAAAAATTCACGATACTACCAGAAGGCTACATTCAAAGTTGATGATTCTGCAACGTTGGTTTATTCGGAGACAATAGTTCCTGGAAGAGTAGCAATGGGAGAATTATTTGATTATGATGTTTGTTGTCTGAAAACACTGTGCTATGATGATAAGCAGGAAATGAAATTTCATGATAATTGTATTTTAGAACCAAAAAAACAAACAATGAATAGTTTGGGAATATTCGGAAACAGGACTGTTCTTTCAATGATGTATGTAGTTACAAAAAAGGAATGCGTTGAGGAACTTTACGAGATAATTAATCAAATCTTCAAGGATAACGATGAGATCATTGGAGGTGCAAGTATTCTTCCAAACAACTCAGGTCTTTCCGTTAGAATTTTAAGTAATTCATCAGAAGTAAATAAGATCACTGTATACAACATTGCACAAATCATTAGAAAACAAATAATCCATAACGCTAAGCATTAAACACAAGTGTCAATGCCGGGGGTGGGTTTCGAACCCACGACCTCCAGATTATGAGTATTGCCCTTCTTTGGAGAGGCTGGCACTCTAGGCCAGGCTGAGCTACCCCGGCACAAGTACGCGTGAATTTCTGATGCAATTAAATGATTTGCTCAAAATTATATTCTTTAATGTTATACGAAAATTAATGAATTTTGATGACAAAGATAAGCGCTTACAGAAGAAGATTGATTGGATTGCAAGCCAGATTAGGGAGACAAAATTTGAACTTCACCGACAAAACAAGGAACTTAAGGATGCTCTCAAGGAGCAAGAAGAATTACGAAAGAAAAAAGTGAAAACAAAAAAGTAAAGTTAGTATTCTTTTGAAATTTTATTCCATTTTAAGCTGGTATTTTTTACCCAAAGAAATTTTTTCTGCAGTACAGACGTGTAAAGCTTTTCCCATTCTACACCAACCTCATCAGTCCATGCTTTGAAAATTCTTGGATCAATATAATTTC
>JGI12176J13093_100165_pt1 | contig 7568 bp, 10 predicted proteins | sample DeeseametaMP1483_FD_13093 | JGI IMG/M metagenome (IMG submission 13093) | reverse complement strand
GGAAGCATCGACTTCAACAGCATACAAAAATTTAGAATTTACAAATTCAACTCGAGTTATAACTTTTGGACTAGAATCTATATACTCTTGAAGAAGAGTTATGCCATCAATTGATAGTTCAAAATCTTTGCCACTCACATAGGAATCCAATTCTTTTTTATTATTGAATAGTTTGACACCTAAACCTTTTCCGCCTCGATTATGTTTTGTAATAAAAGGCTTACGAAATATATTTGCGGATTTAAGAATGCTTTCTTTGTTACTGCAATAAATTGTCTTTGGTGTTTTAATTNCAAAATTTTCTAACTCTTTATATTGAAGGGATTTACTAATTTCTAAATTTAGCGCTTTTGAATTATTAATGACTCTTCTTTTATTTTTCTCAAGCCAATTTAAAACAACCGCGGTATATTCAGGAGCATAACGATGTCCTCTAGTGTGTGAACTTGCACTCATTCTATTATAAAAAACACCCTGTGGTGGCTTGTCCAAATGATCAATGTTTCTTTTTCCTAAATGCCATTCTTCAAAGGGCGCGTTTATCTCTTGTAATTCTTTTCTAAGCGGTTCGACCCATTCATCATTTTCATGTATGACGTAAATTTTATTTTTCATAAATTAAACACCTAAAAGAGAGTTAAGTTTTCCCTCATTTTCTAAGGCTTGCAACTTATCATTGCCACCAATGTGATGTCCGTCAATAAAAATTTGAGGAATAGTTCTCATGCCATTTGTTTTTTTTATCATTTCATCCATTTTATTGGGATCAGATGCAAGATTGATTTCCTTAAAAGAAACTCCCTTTTTGTTTAATAAAGCTTTTGCTCTATCACAAAATGCACATAAGGGTCCTGTATATATTTCCACTTGTTTCATACAATTGATTATATGGTAACAAAACAAAGGTTTACAAATGCAATGTAAGCGTGTGCCTTACTAATCGTTGCAATATCTATCTTTTTATAATTATTTAAATCAATTTGACCTATCTGTTGTCATTTTTTTTGAAAGATTGTTTAATACCAAGATTAATAATTATTAAGGAGAAATATAATGAAAAAAATAGTTAAATTTGCATTGGTTCTTCTTTCTACACTTGGTCTAATTTTAGGAACAACCACAACTTCATTTTCAAAAGTTGAAGGCGATACCATAATTTTAGGTGCCGCGGTTTCTCTCACTGGAAAATATTCTACAAATGGCAAACATACACAAAATGGTTATAACCTTGCTGTAAAAAGAATAAATGAAATGGGCGGAGTCAAAGTAGGAGGAAAAACATATAAATTTGATATCATTTATTATGATGACGAGTCTAACTCGGGTCGTGCTGCTCAATTAGCAGAAAGACTTATTAAACAAGACGGTGTTAAATACATGCTTGGACCTTACAGTTCAGGTTTGACTAAAGCCATTGCACCAATAACTGAGGAAAATAAAATTCCAATGGTTGAAGCAAATGGCGCATCAAGATCATTGTTTACAAAGGGATATAAATATTTGTTCGCAGTATTATCTCCAGCAAACCAATATCTTGAGGTAGCCATAGATTTAGCAGTTGAGAAAAATGGCGGTAAAGGAGTTAAAATTGCTATGGCATTTGAGCAAGATGCTTTCTCACAAGACGTGAGATTGGGTGTTATTGATGCAGCAAAAAGAACAGGATCAGAGATTATTATTGATGATAAGTTGCCAAAAGAGTTAAATGATATGGCCGCAACACTGGCAAAAGTTAAAGCAACTAATCCTGATGTACTAACCGTATCTGGTCACTCTAAAGGAGCATTAACTGCAATCAGACAAATATCTGAAATGCAAGTAGATATACCAATGTTAGCTATGACGCATTGTGATGCTTCAAAATTAGCTAAACAGCATGGTAAAAAAGCTGAGTACGCATTGTGCGCAGCACAGTGGCATAAATCTTTAAGNTACAAAGATAAATACTTTGGTAATGGAATGAAGTATGACAAAGATTTCAACGCAGAGTATGGTTACACGCCTCCTTATCAAGCTGCGGAATCATCAGCTGCACTTCTAGTATGGAAAGATGCTTTTGAAAGAGCCAACTCTACTGACACAGAAAAAGTACGAGATGCTTTAGCAAAAACTGACATGCAAACTTTTTATGGAAACATAAAATTTGGTTCTGGAGGTCAGAACACTGCTAAGCCAATGGTACTATTTCAAGTAATATGCGATGGGGATAAGTGTGAAAATAAAGTGGTCGCGCCAACTAAATGGGCTTCTGCTAAACTGGTTCACCCAGTACCTAAGTGGTCTGAAAGATAAAATATTAATTTAATGCCCCCTAAATTCTAGGGGGCATTTTTCTTTGAGCGCTAAATGGATCTTTTAATTTTTCAAGCGCCAATCCTGATGGTTCAGGCTTTAATGGATGGCATATTGTTGGGTATTCTTTTTGCTTTAATTGCCTACGGAATGGCATTGCAATGGGGAGTAATGAACATCATCAACATTGCTCAGGGAGAATTGGTTATTCTAGGTGGGTACATTGCTTACACCATGTACTTGATGGGCATTCATCCTGCTTTTGGAGTAATTGTTTCGCCCATAATAATGTTTTTTATTGGTTGGATTCTTTATAAATTAGTAATTTGTAGAGTAGTTGATAGGGATTTATTTATTTCAATTTTGGCAACATTTGGAATTAGTATTTTGACACAACAATTAATGAATTTTGTTTTTGGAGCTGATGTTGTTGTTGCTCAATCTAATTTCGGCACCACAATGTTATTTGATGGTTCGGTTACTTTGCCAAATTCAAAGATTTTTTCAGCGTTCGTAAGCATCATCTTTGCCATAGGTTTAGTAATGTATATGAAAAAATCTAAGCTAGGGCGAGCTATTAGGGCAACTGCACAAAACGCAAGAGCTGCAAAGATTTTAGGCGTAGATACCGAAAAAGTATATGCAGCAACTTTTGGAATTAATGCTGCTTTGTGTGGAGTGGCTGGAGCTTTGATCTCTATAACCTTTACACTTCATCCTTATGTCGGTTTACCCTATACCGTAAGATCCTTCATGATTGTAATTATAGCGGGCTTAGGAAATTTACCAGGTGTTGCCTTATCTGGAATGGGTTTAGGTGTTTTTGAAGAATTTGCGGATTATATTCTTGGTACAGAATTTCGAATAGGATCCGTATTCTTATTATTGGTTTTAATTCTTGTTTATAGAAGATTTAAATTATCTAGAAAAAGAGAGTATTTAAAATAATGAAAAAAAATATTATATTATATTCTGCTCTATTAGTTTTTGGCTTGGCTGCCCCATTTTTATTTCCTGCATTTAAACTTCAAATTTCCTTTATGTGGATACTAGTAATCTTAGCCTTAACCTGGGATGTACAGGGAGGGCAAATGGGTTACAATAGTTTTGGCAACATTCTTTTTTTTGGGATAGGAATGTATGTCTGCGCAGGTGTTCAAATAGGAATGTTCTTTCCTCTTGCGGAATGGACTGCCAGTGGAGGCGAAAAAACTTTCATACATACTCCTCCTCAGTATTTTCAAGGATTTTTTATCGGTTTGATTTTAGCTGGCATTGTTCCTGCTGTCGTAGCCGCAACGATTGGATACGGCATTTTGGGATTAAGAGGTCATTACTTTGCAATTTGTACATTAGGCTTAGGTATCGCTGCTGGAGAAATAGCGGGCGGCATTGAATTAATAGGAGCTGGCCAGGGAATGACCACACCTCCGTGGCCAAAAGGAATAGGTGATACAGAATTAAGGTCAGAATTTTTTTACTACCTATGTTTTGTATTAATGGTCGCTACATTCGTATTTTTACGGTGGGCTTATCAAACAAGATTTGGTTTAGTTCTGAATGCAATTAGAGATAATGAAGACAAGGCGGAGGCAATGGGAATTCATACTATGAGGTATAAAATTATTGGTTGGGTTGTTTCAGCTTTTTTTGTTGGTATTGCAGGGGGCTTAATGGGAAATATGGTTGGATATATTGAACCTACGGAGATTGCTTTTGCTGGAGCTACTTATGGAGTGTTTATGGTTCTGATGGCTATTCTTGGTGGAAAAGGAACACTTTGGGGACCCGTGATTGGAGCTATAATTTTTCATATTTTTAAAGAAGGCTTTTGGATATTCTTTTTAGGTTGGCAGTACGTTGCTCTTGGAATGCTTATTGTAATTATTGTTGTTTTCTTTCCTGAAGGAATAATGGGATGGCTTAGAGAAAAATATCCTGAAAAATTTGGCGAGGTTATTGATGAGGCCGATAGAAAAGCTCAAGTGGAGTTAAAATAATGAGTACCATATTAGAAGTAGATAAAGTTTATAAATATTTTGGAGGAGTCAAAGCAAACGAAAATATTTCTTTAACCGTTGAACAAGGAAGCATTGTTGGATTAATAGGACCTAACGGATCAGGAAAAACTACTTTATTTAATTCAATTGTTGGAACGCACCCTATAGATCAAGGAACTATAAAATTTGAAGATAGAGAAGTTTCAAAACTTCCTGTACCTGTCGTTGCTAAATTAGGGTTACTCAGAACTTTTCAACAAACAAGAATTTACGGAAAATTAAACTGTATTCAAAATATGTTGATTAGTTCCAAACCTGAAAAGGATAATATTTTTACTGTATTTTCAAAAATTCCTGAAAACCTAACAGAAAAAGCAGAGAAATTATTAGAGTTTGTTGGATTGTATCAAAAGAGAAAACTTAGAGCTGGAGATTTATCATTTGGTCAACAAAAACTTTTGGAATTAGCAATGGCTCTAATGAATGAGCCCAAAATGCTTCTTCTTGATGAACCAACAGCAGGAATAAACCCAGCTTTAATTAATGGAATTATTGATCGGTTAATAAAGGTGAATAAAGAATTTGGTATCACTCTATTAGTTATAGAACACAATATGAGAGTCATAATGAATTTAGCACAAAAAATATTTTGTTTAGCACATGGTCAATTGCTAGCAGAAGGTTTACCAGAACAAATTAAAAATGATAAGCGAGTTATTGATGCTTATTTAGGAGCACAATAAATGGCAACAGATCAATATTCAGTTTTGGGTAAAGCACCAGGGTCTGATGAATTAAAAAAACTNTCTCAAGATGATGTGTTTTTAACTATAAAAAAACTTAGTGCTGGCTATGGAAAGATGGAGATCCTGCACGACTTTGATTTGTTTGTAAGTAGGGCACAGTCTTTGTGTTTAATTGGACCTAACGGTGCAGGTAAATCTACTATTCTTCACTCCATTTATGGATTTACCAATATTTTCTCGGGACAAATAGAAATTGAAGGAAAAGAAATTACAAAAATGACCCCTGCTCAAAAACTTAAGTCTGTTGGGATAGCATATATCCTTCAAGATAATTCTGTTTTTCCCGATATGACCGTTGAGGAAAACTTACTTATGGGAGGCTATATTAAAGATCAGACTGAAGAGTCTTATCAAGAGGCTGAGAAAATATTAGAAAAATATGAAAGTTTGAGAAACAGAAGAAGTCAACCTGCAAAAGTTTTATCGGGTGGCGAAAGAAGATTGCTTGAAATTTCAAGAGCTTTAGTTATGAAACCGAATGTTTTGTTAGTAGATGAACCTTCCATTGGTTTGGAGCCTAAATATATCGATATGGTTTTTGAAATTTTGCGAGATCTTCAGCAAAATGAAAAGAAAACAATTATTTTGGTTGAACAAAATGCAAAAAAAGGTTTGGAATTTGCAGATATTGGATATGTATTAGTTTCAGGACAAACAGCTATTGCTGGAAAAGGAGATGATTTATTAAACAATCCCGATGTAGGTAGATTATTCCTTGGTGGGTAATGATAAATTCAAAGTACTTTTTTCAAGGATTTAAATCCGTAAAGAGTTTTGATAGCCCAGCAATCGCATTAGGTGCCAGTTTCATAGCGATAGGAGCTTTATTAAAAGATATTGGTTTCAACCTAGAGCAAAGTATTTTCTCAACTTTTTTAACTTATGCATTACCCGGTTCTCTGGTAATGGCAGAATCATTTCTAGTTGGAGCTTCCTTAATTAATATATTTTTAGCAGTTTGGTTGGTGAATGCCCGTTTATATCCAATGACGGTTTCTTTAATGCCGCTTTTGTTACATAAAAGCCAACCCAGATGGAAATATTATTTATCTTGCCATTTTATAGCTGTTTCAGCCTGGTTGATTATGAAAAGCAATTATCAATCCATCGAAAAAAAATATCGAATAGATTTTTGGATGGGCATTGGAACAGGCACATGGTCCATAGCAATAGTATCAACTATCATCGGTTTTCTGGTTTCTGATTATTTAAATAAAGATATGATGATTGGGCTAGCTATTGTTAATCCAGTTTATTTTGCCTGCATGATGGTTGGAGCTATGAAAAGCTTGCAAATAAACTTGTCAATAATTCTAGGTGCAATCCTTGGTCCTTTGTTTTTTTTCGTCTCCCCGGAGTGGTCGATTTTATATGGTGGAGTTTTAGCTGGCACCTTAGCTTATTTTGTTGGAGAATTTAAATGAGCGAAATGTCTAGTAATATTATTTTGGTTATTTTAGTTACTTCATTTGCAACTTATTTGTCTAGATTTTTAGGAGTAGTTAGTTCAGAAAAAATAGATGCAAAATCAAAAATTTTTAGATGGTTTAATTGTATTGCTTATTCAATATTAGCTGCACTTATTGCCAGAATTGTTATTTTCCCCGCTGGAGTTTTAGAAGAGGCTGATTTATGGCTTAGATTAATTGTCATCATAATAAGCATAATTATATTTATCATAAGCAAAAAAAATCTAGTTTACCCCACCGTTTTATCAGCTATACTTTTAACATTATTAAATAATTATTTATGAAAAAACTTATAATAGTTTTAGTTAAAGCTTTTCCACTTTTAAACTATAATGCTCCCACTTTTAAATAAATGGATACAATACTAATTTGGATATTAGCTTTAGTAGGTTTGGGATTATTTGTTTATTTTGTTCCATACAAAAACATTAAGATTGTACATAAGAAACTTGATACAATAATAGAGCTCCTAAACAAGAAAGATAATAATAAATAAAAAAACTAAGGTTAGTTTACATGGTTAAAGAGGCCATAAGAGAAATTCAGCTAAAAGACAAAAACCAGTGGGAAAAACTTTATAAAGGATATGCTGATTTCTATAAGGTGGAAATGAATGATAAAATCCTACAAACGGTATGGAGTTGGCTACATGATAAAAATCATGAAGTTAATGGGATTGTTTACGAAGTTGACAACAAAGTAGTTGGACTTGCTCACTATAGAAGAATGCCCAGGCCCTTAAAAGGTCAAGATATGGGATTTCTTGATGATTTGTTTGTTACACCAGAATATAGAGGTCGAAAAATTGGTGAAAAGTTAATCAATAGAATAAAAGAAATATCCAAGTCGAAAGGCTGGAATTTAGTGAGATGGATTACGCGAGATGATAATACTAGAGCTAAATCTTTATATGATAGAGTTGCTGAAAAAACCAATTGGGATGTGTACGAATTAAAATAAAAAAATTATATACTTAAATTATGCTCTTCAGACAATTTTTC
>JGI12176J13093_100158_pt1 | contig 7736 bp, 7 predicted proteins | sample DeeseametaMP1483_FD_13093 | JGI IMG/M metagenome (IMG submission 13093) | reverse complement strand
GAAGGAACGTATTTCGGAGCATCGACGCCGGAGGGGGGCAAAGTTCCACACACTTGAAGAGCCACTGCATTTAGCAGATACATTACTAAGTACAGAAGTTCCTGTGCTTGTTGAATGTTTGACGATGTGGCTCAACAATGCCATGCATTACCAACTCTCAGAAAAAAAAATCTTTGCCGAAATTGAAAACTTGCTGCTGCTCGAATGTGATGTAATATTTGTGCTGAATGAAGTTGGAATGGGGATTATTCCAGATAATTCATTGGCCAGGAAATTTGCAGATTTGTCCGGACGGATTGCACAGCAGCTTGGTGAGGCCTGCGATGAGGTAAACTTGTGTGTAGCAGGAATCTTATTAAAGATAAAATAAATGAGGAAAACTTAATGAAGACTCTTCATGTAAATTTGCCTGGACGAGAATACAAGATTGATATAGGTCTAAATATTCTTGATCAGTTACTACCGGAAGCAGTGTTGAGTAACTCAACAGATCATGTGGTTGTGGTTACGAACACAACTCTGCATGACTTGTATCCGGATCGGATTTCTCAGGTTTTACAAAATTCCGGAGTACGAGTCAGTACGTGTGTTTTAGCAGATGGTGAGGAGTATAAAAATCTTGAAACACTGTCACTGATTTTTGATTTTTTAATGAAGTTCAGTGCAAATCGAAAAACTTTACTGGTTGCTTTTGGGGGAGGAGTAATTGGTGACATGGCTGGATTTGCTGCTGCAACTTTTATGCGCGGCATTCCGTTCATTCAAGTTCCCACAACATTGCTGGCAGACGTGGACAGCAGCGTTGGCGGGAAAACCGCTGTTAATCATCCATCAGCTAAAAACACAATTGGATCATTTAAACAACCTGAGTACGTTTGCATAGAACTGTCTTTTTTGAAAACATTGCCCTCCCGTGAATTGAAGGCAGGTTTTATAGAACTGCTCAAGCATGGATTAATTCATGACGTAAATTTGTTTGAATTTATTCAGGGACAGACTCTGGAACCGCTGGACTTTGAATTTTTGGAGGAGGCAATTTTCAGGTCATGTGGAATTAAAGGCCGGGTGGTTGAACAAGATGAAACAGAAACGGGGTTGCGTGCAATACTCAATTTTGGACACACTTTAGGACATTTGATTGAAACGCATGCTGGTTATGGTACATACCTGCATGGAGAAGCGGTTGGTGCAGGTATGTGTTTTGCTGCATTTGTTTCATGGCATTGTAATGAGCTTCCTGAAAAAGACTGGGAGCGCATCAGCAGTTATTTGCGGAAAATTTTGGCTCCGGTTGTTCTCCACAGTCTGGATCAGGATGTCTTTCGTGATTTGATTTTGCATGATAAAAAAACACAAAAGCAGGCGGTAAATTTTATTATGCTAAAAAAATTGGGTGAAAGTTTTATTCAGCAGGAAATGCCNGTGGAAAAGTTGTGGGATNAGTTCAAGAAATTCACAGCACTGCATCCAGAATTTGTGGAATTGAGATGAATAATATTCAGACCATACCGGTTTGTGAAAAAGTTGTGGTTAGTGGGTCAAACCCAAGATTATCCATTGTTCTTTCCCACCTCAGTTCGTAATCCAGATCGAGCAGCAAAAGTTCATCCAGTGGGCCGAGCCACCAGGATTCCTCCTGGATTTCCCGATCAAGTTGTCCTGCACCCCAGCCGGCATAGCCGCNGCCAAAGTGATAAGATCGTACATCTTGCCCATTAGCAAGTGAATACAGAACNTCTTGTGCAGAACTTAAGTTGATTTTTGGTGAAAGAATGGTCGTTTCTTCTACTGAAAAATCGGAACTGTGAACAGCCCAAAAAGATTCTGGTTGAACTGGACCTCCGAGCAGCAAAGGAATATCGGCAGCAACATTCTCCTTCATTTCGTCTGAGAGAATCTCTTTAACGAGAGTTGTTGTTGGATGATTCATGACGAGTCCGAATGCACCTTCTTCGTCATATCTGCACAAAAGAATAACAGATTTGTTAAAATATGTATCTTTTAGTGTCGGCATGGCAACCAGGATGCCTGGGACTTCACTGAGCTGCATATAGTTTTTTGTTTGATTTAAAATTAAATGATTATGCCTAGTTTACCTCAACAGAATAAAGATCACAATTTGGTAACACAATTTCTCCGCTCAATTCATTATAAAAGCTCATCCGGACAAAAACCATACGGAAATGCTCTGTCTATATTGCGCGCAATTTTTGAAGCATCGGGTCAACAGCATTTGCTTTATTTAGTCAAACTGCGCAAACTCTGGTTTGCTGAGATCGACAGTTTTATGGCCAGGAACTCTTATCCACGAAATATTTCTGTACTTCGCCAATTCACAGTCAATGATGATTTTTGTCAAGAATTGGCCAAAGCAAGTGTTTCTCCTGATTTTTTGCAGGCAGTAGAAAAGTTAAACGGAGAAAGCTTCAAACGTTCAGAACAATTAAATGGTCAGTTGCAAAAAAGACTGAAACGTTTGTTGTCTCCAGAAGAATCAGAATTGTTGAAACATAAAGTCAGGTTTAAACATCTGCAAACAATTTTGCACTTAACCGTGTATGACGGAAGCATCGCTCAGGCTCTCCGATTTGAAACTGAGGCTTATCTTCGCATCTTTCATCGATTGTTGCCAGAATTAAAATTAGATAGTATAAATTGCCATGTTGGAGATTTGGGGCAGGCACAATATGATCAGCGTCAGGTTGCGTTGCTGGCAAAAGACTGGAATCAAGTCACACCACCGGAGGTGCATGAACGCTGTATGCCGGCTTTCCTACATCGTGTTTCACGGGGACATGCAGTGTTGGTGCTCTATGTCTCAACTGAGGAAGGTTTGGAATATTTGAAACGCACTCCTGGATCTGATTGGCTGGTCCAGCATTTACACAAAAAACGGACAGAGCTGCAGGAAGTTTTGCAGAGAATCGCATTTGTACCAAAACCTGAACTGGATTTGGAGCAAATTCGTTTGCGTTCTGTTGTACTGGGAGAAATTGTATCGGAAAAACTTTCTTCTGTTACAGAAATAACAAGCAGGAAGTCGACTGCCAGTACCTCAAAAACGACTCTTTCGGCAAAAGAACAGTTTGCTAAAATTAGAATGCATTTAAATGAAGGCACCAGCAATGAAGTTAATTCTGCTTAAAGAGACTCAAAAAGCGTACAGTAACTTTTGTAGCGTTGCTCCGTAATTTTTTTAGAGGCGACTGCATCTTTAATTAAACATTGTGGCTCGTGAATGTGCGTGCAGCCTTTGAATTTACACTGCCCCAAATATGGAACAAATTCTACAAAATGAGAATCCAGCTCATTCGGTGTCACCAGTGGTTCCAGTTCACGGATTCCGGGAGTATCCACGATGAAGCCTCCTATAGGAATTCGAAACATTTCTGCCATTCTGGTAGTGTGACGGCCTTTACCAGATTTGTTGCTTATACGACCGATGCGGATTTCCCAGTCAGGAAAAAGAGCCTTTATGAGCGATGATTTTCCTACTCCAGAATGTCCGGAAAGGACGGTTGTGCGATTTTGCAGTAAATCCCGCAGCGACTCGAGACCTCTGGATTCCGGAATACTTGTGACTAAAATGGTATAGCCGAGGGAAGAATAGAGGTTTTCAATCGGAGATATTTCATCTGAAGTTGCCAAATCAGCCTTGCTCAGGATGAGCACAGGCTCGAGTCCGCCACATGAAGCAGCCACTAACAAGCGGTCTACCAATCCTCCTCGGAACGGTGGGGTACGCATCGAAGCAACCATCAGAAGTGTATCTGCATTGCTGACTAAAACCTGTTCCGGATACCCGACACTCGGGCGACGCGAAAGTTTGGTTCGTCTGGGAAACATCCGGAGGATCCACCCCGCATCTTCCGCTGCTGTCAGATCAACTTCGACCTCATCGCCAACTGCAATTTTATTTATGTAGGAGCTTTCTTTGAATAAGTTTCCACGGATGCGACATAGGCGGGGCTCTATTTCTCCAACATCCACATAGTAAAAACTTTTGGTGTGCCTGACGATGGTTCCTTTTTGCGTCAACTTCCTCCGGCAAGCGTGTGGGTCATTCTTCCGGTTCGAGCTCGAAATCTGTTCCTTCTGCTCGATATTCGTTGAGCTTATTTCGCAGAGTCCGAATACTGATACCTAAAGTTTTTGCAGCATGAGTACGGTTACCTTTTGTCTCATGGAGAGTTTTGAAAATAAAACGCTTTTCTGCTTCCTTCATTGACATTCCCACTTCTATTCCCAGACCATTATCTGGTGAGTTTTGTGGTTCTGAAAAAGTAAACGATGTCTGAGAGGAATATGATGCTGGAGTTTTTGAATAGTCTGTCGTTATTGCTGCCAAATCTTCATTTATGGTAGTCTCCCCAAGTTGAGAAGACATGAGTAAATGACTGGGTTGGATTTCCTCACCGTTACAGAGCAGCAAAGCACGCTCCATGACGTTTTCTAATTCTCGAACATTACCACGCCAATGGTAATTTGTGAGAATATTTAAGGTTTCACGACTTACTGCGGGACAATTACGTTTGTTTATCTGGGAGTGCTTTTTGATAAAATATGTTACCAGTACCGGAACATCGTCCATCCTGTCCCGCAGAGGAGGAAGCGCAAGAGGAATTACGTTTAAACGAAAATAAAGGTCCTCGCGGAATTTTCCAGAATCAATCATTTCCAGCAAATTCTGGTTGGTAGTGGCAATCACTCTGACATCCACCGGAATAGGTTCTTTACCACCGACTTTGTCAATTTTATATTCCTGCAGTACACGTAAGAGTTTTGCCTGCAGAGACAAAGCCATTTCACTGATCTCATCCAAAAGAATTGTACCTGTGTGGGCTTGTTCAAATTTTCCGCGATAATCCTGAATAGCTCCAGTAAAGGCACCTTTTGCGTGTCCGAAGAGCTCACTTTCCAGCAATGTCTCCGGAAGTGCTGCACAGTTTATTGCAACAAAAGGTCTCTTCGCACGGTCAGAATTTTCATGGATATAATATGCCAGCAGTTCTTTACCTGTTCCGCTTTCACTCTGAATCATCATTGTTGATTTACTTTTTGCTACATTCTTGGCAACTTTTAGTAAATCCAACATTGTTTGGTTCTGCGTGATGATTTCTTTGGTCACATTTATCAGTTTTGACTTTGAAGTCTTGCTTTCAGCTACTGGAGCTGCAGTTCCAGGAGTGCCTTTGTAATTCAAGGCTTGCTGGACAATAAACTGAAATGAATCAAAATTAATTGGTTTGCGGATGTAATCGAAAGCACCGTGCTTCATTGCTTCCACTGCTGTTTCTACAGTTCCGTAAGCAGTTGCCATAATCACGGGCTTGGCAGGTGAGATGCTTTTTATGTCTTTAAGTAATTCCAGTCCACTGCGTTTTGGCATGGTCATATCTGTAATGACCAGAGAATATTCGTTTTGCTTGAACTTTTTGAGTGCATCAATTGCGTTGTGCGATATTTCTACCGGGTAGCCGCAGTGTTTCAGTGTTTCAGACATGGCGATACGCATTTCAACTTCATCGTCTACAATCAAAACCGGTTGGTTGACCATATTAAATTCCTTTCATTTGATGTCCATCAGGCGGTCATCTTATATGCATTCAGTGTTAAAGTTTCAAAACAGGATAGTATATTAGTTTGGGGTAGTCGATTTAGCTGACATTTTGCCATGATCATAACATATCCGGTTGGTTAATGCACGATTCATGCGAAGTCAAATAGTCTTTTGTTTCAAAGATGTAAACTGCACTATCTGAAAATTAAATTTCTTGTTCAACAACATCCACGCTTATTAGTCATGACATAGTATAAACAGTGTTTTTGAGTTGAATATTCCAAGCACTCTGTTAGTGTTTGTGTTACGTTTTAATAAAATAAAAAGGAGACAAAATGAGCCTTGAAGAAGATTTCAATTCTGCAGCTGAACGTGCGACCCAGCTTCCAAAGCGTCCACCAAATGATATTATGCTCCAACTTTATGCACTTTATAAACAAGCTAACGAAGGCGATGTAACAGGCGACCGTCCAGGCTTTGCCGATTTTGAAGGTCGGGCAAAGTTTGATAGCTGGAATAAACTCCAGGGGAAATCTGGCGAAGATGCGAAGCAGGAATATATTTCTCTTGTCGAAAAACTAGAACAAGAAGTTGCCGAATAAAAACTTCATGCCATTCGATCTTTCCTTAATAGATCTAGTTGAACGCATCAAGTCAGGAGAACTCCGTGCAGAGGCAGTGATGGAGGCAGTTTATTCCCGGATTAATCAGTACAACTCTTCGTTGAATGTCTACCGTAGTCTTTTGCCGCGTGAAATTGCAATTTCTCGTGCACGTATAATAGACGAGGAAATTTCTTCTGGAAAGACCCTTGGCAAACTTGCAGGTATTCCGGTATCGATTAAAGACAATATCTGTATCAAAGATCCGGAGTTGAGCAATGCATGTGGTTCACAAATTCTGGGTGAATATCACTCTCCATACAATGCAACTGTAGTAGAGAAATTATTGCAGGAAGATGCAGTTATTATTGGAACTACGAATATGGACGAGTTCGCAATGGGGTCGTCCACAGAAAATTCTTTTTTCAGTCCGACCCGTAATCCGTGGGATACGGAACGTGTTCCGGGTGGAAGTAGTGGCGGTGCGGCGGTTTCTGTTGCTTCCGGAATGGCCTTGTTGGCTCTCGGTTCTGATACCGGAGGTTCGGTGCGCCAACCGGCTTCGATGTGCGGTGTTTCCGGATTAAAGCCATCTTACGGCACTGTTTCGCGTTACGGCCTGGTGGCTTTTGGTTCGTCTCTAGATCAAATCGGTTGCCTTGCACCCAGTGCTGCGGATTGCCGTTATGCCTTTTCAATCATTCACGGACACGATCCGCACGAAAGTACTTCTGCAAAAATAGAATTATCAGCGGCTCCAGATGTCGCAAAACTCTCCGGTTTGCGGGTTTGTCTTCCGGATGAATATGTAGCTGCAGAATCTTTTGATCCGGATGTTGTAGGGAGCGTTCATGAGTTAGAGGCACTGTTGCAGAAACACGGTGCAACGGTTGAACGGCGTTCACTGGATTTTCTGAAATATGTTATTCCAACTTATTACGTCCTCGCTTTTGCAGAAGCCAGTTCCAACCTGGGACGTTTCGACGGAATTCGTTACGGAATAAGGAAGCAGGATCAGCCATCCTTGAAATCACTATACACATCTACCAGGAAAAAGGGTTTTGGTGTGGAAGTAAAACGCAGAATCATGCTTGGAACATTTGTACTCAGTTCAGGTTATTATGATCAATATTATGGACGAGCTGTGCAGGTGAGGGCTTGGATGGAAAAACAAGTGGAATTGCTGTTTGAGGAATTTGATTTTATACTGGGACCAGTTTCTCCTTTTCCTGCATTCAAGTTAGGAGAAAAAAATGAAGATCCACTGGCAATGTACTTGGCAGATATTTGCAGTGTACTTGCAAACCTGACACGAACACCTGCAATCTCAATTCCTGGAAGACCAACCAGTGACGGATTACCAGTTGGGTTACAATTAATGGGCCGGCGTTTTGAAGATCATAACCTTTTAGCAACCGCATCTGCCATTCAAGAACTGACTGCATTTCATAAACTGCGACCAGAAAAAGTTTTTGCAACAAAACCATAAAACATGAAAAGTGGATTGCAAATCTGCAATCAAAGAATCTTAAATCTCAAACCTGAAACCTGACTGAATGCTTGATCTAAAAATA
>JGI12176J13093_100156_pt1 | contig 7788 bp, 8 predicted proteins | sample DeeseametaMP1483_FD_13093 | JGI IMG/M metagenome (IMG submission 13093) | reverse complement strand
TCCCACCAACCTTTTTTACCAAACATCCATTGATTTCCAAACATTTCTCCATGGTCGCTTGTAAAAATTACCATAGTGTTATTCGCTTGCCCGCTATCATTAAGTGCTTTTAAAATTTTATTGATATTAAAATCTACTTCTGCACACATTCCCAAATATATAGCTTGAATTCTTGCAATATCTTTTGTTGTGAGTTTTGAGTAATTTATTTCTGGAGGATGATTATCATTAACTTCATAGTATTCGATAATGTTTTTCATTAAAGGGTGTTGTTTAATCCTTTTTTCTTTTTCTATATTTGTAATTAGTGGTTCTAAACTTGATGGATCAATTAAACTATGCCAAGGTTCTGAAACTCGATAAGGTGGATGTGGTTTTAAAAATGAGACATGCATAAAAAATGGATTATTAGTATTTTGTAAATCAGCAACTACCCTGTCTGTTAAAAAAGAAGTATCAGATACTTCAGTAGGAAATTCCCATGCTTTATAAACAAAACCTTCTTCATTTTTTGCAGATCGACCCTCATATAGTTTTTTTGGATTTTCTACTTTGTAACCTTTTTTTTTTAAATATTCAGCCCAAGGTTCTGGATTGTTATGTGGCAAATGACATATTGGATCAAATCCATTCATTGATAGCCAAGTTTTTTTGCTTCCAAAGCAATATTAGTGAAACGTTTATCCAAAGGAGTTCCATTGATAACTGAACGATGAATAAATGGATATAAACCTGTCAGCATAGTTGCTCTAGAAGGTCCACAAGGAATAATGTTTGTGAAATGCTTGGTAAAAGCTGTACTTTGCGAAACTAACTTATCAATATTTGGAGTCTGAGCATATTTATGACCCATAAAACCAAAGCAGTCCCAACGCCACTGATCTGCACAAATAAATAAAACTGACTTTTTCATCTAAAAATATTATTTAATTATAAAATTAAATCAAAAATTAATCTTTGCATAGTATTATGTTTTACATAAATATAATCTATTTAATAATCTAATGAAAAATCAAAAATTAAACCTTACAAAAGACTCAATTCCTAATTTAGCAATAAAAATGGCAGTGCCTGTTAGCATTGGTTTCTTTTTTCATACTATGTTTAATGTGGTTGATATCTACTTTGCTTCAAAAATTAGTTCAGTAGCAGTTGCATCTATCGCACTTACCTTTCCAATATATTTAATGATTATAACAATTTCTAGAGGAACACGTGAAGGAGCAACTGCTTTAATTGCCAACGCAGAAGGTGCAAATGATAAAATTTTAGCAAAAAAATATCTAATTCAAACTGTTAGTTTTTCCATCATAGCTTCTTTTGTAATTATGATAATTGGTATTTTATCTGCTTCATATTTATTTAAACTCTTACATGCATCAGGTGACTATTTTAATTTTGCTGTACAATACATAAATATCATTTTTTACGGATGCATCTTTATTATTTTAGACTCAACGCCAACGGCTGGATTAAATGCAGTAGGTGATACAAAAACTTATTCTAATACTTTTATTATTGGTTTTTTTATAAATTTAATTTTAGATCCATTATTTATTTATGGTTATGGGCCAATTCCAGCAATGGGAGTAAAAGGAATTGCTTATGCAACAATTGCTGCTGAATTTGCTGCCACAATTTATGTATTTTATAGACTAAAAAAAATTACTGACTATTTCGATAACATTACTTTTATAGATTTTATTCCAAAACTAAAATATCAAATAGATATATTAAAACAGGCTTTTCCTGCCTCTTTAAATATGCTTTGTATTGCTTCCGGTTTTTTTATTGTTACTTTTTTTGTTTCTTTTTTTCCGACACAAGAGACAAGCAGCACTTCTGTAGCAGCTTATGGAATTGCACTTCGTATTGAGCAAATTATTTTATTACCGGCCATAGGTCTAAATTTTGCTTGTCTTACACTAACTGGTCAAAACTTTGGTGCCATGAAATATGATCGTATTAGAGAAGGATTTTTAACATGCTTAAAGTACGGTTTAATTTTGATGTTAATTGGTGGATTAATTATTTTTTTTGGATCAAATTATTTTATGGGAATATTTACAAACGACCTTAATGTTATTGAAATAGGTGCCAATTATCTTAAGATATCAGCATTATTTATACCAGCATTTACTATCTTGCAAATTTCAATCTCGTTTATGCAGGGAATTAAAAAACCAATCCATACGACTTTTATTAGCTTGTTTAAAGAAGTTGTGGGAGCAGCAATTATTTTTTGGTTATTATGTTTTTATCTAAATCATAAGCTACAAGGTTTGTGGTTTGGCATTTTAATAATTAATTATTTATCAATGATAATTTTTTTATTTATCGTAAATCTCAAAATGAAAACCTTAGGTATAGAAATATTTAAGATAAAAAAGCAATAATCAAAGAGTTTTCAATCTTATAATTAAAACGTCAGGTTGAAAAAACTTAATAAAAATATAGCAATACTTTAACTATACTTTAATTTAAAATTGAAATTAAATAATAAATTAAAGAATATTAATGGAGGTAAAAGTGAAGAAAATAATTATAAAAATTGTTGTAGTTTCTTTTCTGGTTGCAGGCTTTAGCATAACTTCTTTTGCTGCAAGTTGCCCTTCAATCACACTAAGTGATATGAAAGGTGTAGCCGGAGGAAAATATCCACAACAATACGAACTATCAGAATTTGAAAAAGCTGCAGATTGCAAGCTAAAATTTTCTGAAAATCCATCTATTAAAAGTATTAATAAAACGATAGTTGGAAACAAAAGTTTGCCAGGTGTAAAAAAACGTATTCCTGATGAACCACTAGTTGTTGTACCATATGATGCTATTGGTTCTTATGGTGGAACTTTTAGAATGTTGTCAAATGCAACAGAGGCTGGTACATCTGATTTACTTTCAACTCGTCATGTAAATTTTGTAAGATATTCGGATGATTTGAATACAATTGTTCCAAATGTTGCCAAAGAATATTCGTGGAATGATGATTTTACACAATTAACTTTTAGTCTAAGAAAAGGTCATAAGTGGTCTGATGGAGCACCCTTTACGGCTGATGATGTTAAGTTTTGGTATGATAATTTAATGATGGATAGTAAAATTAGAGAAAAACCATATGACTATCTTTTGGTTGNTGGTAAAAAAATGACAGTTGATGTTATTGACGCACAAACTGTCAGATTTAATCTACCAGCTCCTAAGCCTGGATTATTAGCAATGTTTGCTACATCTTATTGTCTTGGTTTTGCACCTAAACATCATCTAGGACAATTCCATCCAGATGTTAATCCTAATGCTGACAAGCTTGCTCAAGATGCTGGCTTTGAAAATGGTTATGCAGTTCTAACGGCTTACTACGGTAACTCTTGTTGGACTGATACGCCATCTCCACTACTTGCAACTCCTGATAAAGTAGCTAATCTTCCATCAGCAGTTCAACCTTCTTTGGAGTCTTTTGTTACAATTGAAGACACAACCGAAGGAAGAATATATGCTGCTAACCCATATTTCTATATGGTAGACACAGCGGGTAATCAATTACCTTATATTGACTATCAAGATGAAAGATACATTAACGATAATGAGATGAGAATTCTTAAATTGGTTAATGGTGAAGCTGAGTATAAAGCTCAGTCTTTAAATCTTGAGTCCGTTCCGCAACTAATGGATGGAGCAGAAAAAGGTAATTACTCTGTAGATGTAGTACCTGGTATTACAGCAGGAGCATTTAGCTTTAACGTAACTGCAGAAGATCTTGAAAAGCGTAAAGTTTTTAATGATATACGTTTCCGTCAGGCAATGTCATTAGCTATCAACCGTGCTGAGATCAATGATGTGGTGTTCTACGGAATGGGTAAAGCACAACAGTATGTTGCCTTCAGTCCAGTACCAGGCTTTGTTGAATCTAAATGGTTAAATTACATGATTAAATATGATCCAGCAAAAGCAAATTCTTTGCTTGATGCAGTAGGTATGGCAGACAGAGATGGTGACGGATTTAGAAAGCTCCCTAACGGAGACGCTCTAGCTATTAATATTAACTTTGCTACTCAAGGAATTGGTGTTGGTGAAGTTGAATTAGTTGCTCGTTCTTGGAATGAAGTTGGAATTAAGACTAACTTTAAAGAAGTTACTCCAGATGAGTATCGTTCTGCACAATCAGCAAACAAATTAGATGTTGCTGTGTGGATTAAAGGTCAGCCAATTGCAATAGTTTTGGGAACTAACGAAATGTTTGTTCCTCCATACGAAAATTATTTTGGCCACAGAACCGCTATGTTGTGGGCAGAGTATATTGATAGTAATGGATCTTCAGGTGTTAAACCACCAGCTTATGCAATGGAAATGATTGAGGATATTAATGTATTCCAAACATTGGTTGCAGGCACAGATGAATCAAATAAAAGAGGAGCTAATCTTGTTAAAAATTTAACTGGAAATCTTCTTTTCATTGGTACTGTGAAGGCGCCTTATCCTGTATTTCATAGAAATGCGTTGAAAAACTTTACAACGTTTCAAACAGCATCTTATGAATACTACAGAACGTATCCATATAGACCACAACAGTGGTTTATATCTGAGTAGTAGATATTATACTTAAAGTTTATGAAAAGCGGCAATTTCGGTTGCCGCTTTTCTTTTTTGTGGTTAACATCTTGAAATAATTACTACTCTTATTGATACATGATAAATTTTATTCAGTTTATAACCACAAGAGCATTTCTTGCTATCATCACATTATTAGCTGTCAGTTTTATTATTTTTGCTCTAATGGAATTAGTTCCAGCCAATTGTGCGGAACGTTACCTAGCTTTCAAAAACACCCAAGGATCGAACATTACTATTGAAGATATTGAAGCTGAAGAAAGAAGATTGGGGCTTGATAGACCTTTTCTTGTTAGATGGAGCACATGGGTTTCTAATATAGTAATTGAAAGAGACTTTGGAAATAGTTGTATATTGCGTGTGAGAATTAATGATTTAATGAAAGATAAATTTTTTCTTTCCCTTGGTATTTGTCTTACATCTTTATTTTTTGCCTATCTCATAGCACTTCCTGTCGGAATAATTTCAGCCACAACAAAATTTCGATCACTAGACAATGCCCTGAAGTTTATTAGTTATCTTGGTTTGGCCATGCCAAATTTTTTACTAGCCTTAATGATCATGCTATTCTCAGTCGTTTATTTTGGTGACACCATGACGGGTTTATTCACCCCTGAATATGTTAATGCCCCTTGGTCCTTTGATAAATTTAAAAACTTTCTTAGCCGTGCATGGCTTCCAATTTTTATTTTAGGATGGTCGGCAACAGCTTTTGCTCTGCAGACAGTACGAGCATTAATTTCTGATGAATATGAAAAACTTTATGTGGTAGCAGCTAAAGCTAGAGGAATTTCTGGAATGACTTTGTTATGGAAATATCCAGCTAAACATTCTTTAGGTCCAATAATTAATTCATTAGGTTTCGATTTGAATAGAATTTTCAATGAACTTCCAATCGTAGCATTAATTCTGATGTTGACAGAGTCGGGAGCTTTATTAGTGGAGTCATTAGCGAGAAATAATGATCAGCAACTAGCTGGAGCCATAATTATTTTATTAACAGGCACAATTATAATGCTTAATTTTTTAACAGATGTTCTTCTAGCTGTAATAGATCCTCGCATAAGAAAAGGAGTAATGGGTGGAAGCTAAAATTCAAAATATTCATAAAGAAATTAAAGCAAAAGAAGCTTATTTTTCAGCTACACAATTTCAATTAATTTATGCACGTTTTCGTTCCAACCGGTCAGCGATGATTGCGGGATTATTTTTATTAATTATGATTTTCTTAGGTGTTTTTGCAGATTTTTATCTCCTTATGATCCAACGATTGCAGGAAGAGATAAAGATTATGAACATGGAGCTCCTCAAATACCCTTATTTTGGGATGACAATGGTTTTTCTCCAAGACCTTTTTTATATACGCTTGAACGTTACCGTGGAAAAGACACTAATTTTAGATGGGTTTATACATTAAATAAAGAGAAAGAGAAAAGAAGATATGTTTATCTTTTCCCCAAAGGATGGAAGCATAAAGCATTAGCATTTAATGTAAATTTACCTGGGAAAAAATTTGATTTTAAAATTCCAGGATTTACTTTTGAAAGACATCTTTTTGGCATTGACTCAGGCGGTATACACTTATTTGGAACGGATAAGGCAGGAAAAGACATCTTTTCAAGGACGCTTCATGCAATTTATATATCATTAGCAGTTGGGACTATAGGAGTCTTTATTGCGTTTGTTTTAGCCCTGATCATAGGAGGGACATCAGGCTACTTTGGGGGCTGGATTGATGGTGTGATGCAGATGATAACAGATACTGTGCGTGTAATACCTCCAATTCCATTATTTATGGTTTTAGCTTCATTTGCTCCTCCTGAGTGGAGTTCAGAGACTCGTTTTTTCTTTATAGCTTGTATTTTGGGGTTAATTGGTTGGCCTACACTTGCAAGGAGAGTGAGAACGCATCTCTTATCGGAGAGGAGTCAGGAATATGTATTAGCGGCTAAATTATGCGGAGCCTCTCCGTCTCATATTATAAGTCGTCATCTATTACCAAGTTTTACAAGTTATATAATAGTTGATCTAGTTATCTCTTTTCCCTACATGGTTTTATCTGAAACTGCTCTTAGTTTCATTGGACTAGGATTACGCGAACCCGTAAATTCTCTTGGTGTGTTGTTACAAAACGCAACTAGAGCCGATGTGTTACTCAACTATCAATGGTATTTTATTCCAGTAATATTTTTTATAGTTCTTGTTCTTTCTTTTGTTTTTGTTGGTGATGGCCTTCGTGATTCAGCTGATCCATATAAAGTTTTAAAAAAATGACAGACTTATTAAATATTCATAATCTGAAAGTAGAGTTTGATACAGACGAGGGAAGAATACTAGCTGTAGATAATGTCATTCTTGAATTACAAGAAGGCCAAATCTTAGGATTGGTAGGAGAGTCGGGTTCTGGAAAATCTGTGACGGCAAAATCAATTATGCAATTAAATGCTGATAATGCTGTTTATGGAGATAACAGCAAAATTGTACTTGAAGGACAAGACGTCCTAAAATTCAAAAAAATCAGGATTTAAAAGTAATTAGAGGCGGTAAAGTATCCATGATATTTCAAGAGCCTATGGCTAGCTTTGCACCTGCTATTACTATTGGCGATCAAATGGTTGAACTGTTGTTATTACATAAAAAAATTTCAAAAGAAAAAGCTAAGTCTATATCAATAGACATGCTGGATAGAGTGGGTATTGCAGATGCTGATAAAAGATTTAAGCAATATGCATTTGAGTTATCAGGAGGTATGCGTCAGCGAGCAATGATTGCAATGGCATTATCAACCATGCCAAAACTCTTGCTTGCAGATGAGCCCACAACTGCACTCGATGTAACAATTCAAGCACAAGTGATCGACTTGATTAAAAATATTGTTGCTGAATATAAGATGGGAGTTATTTTTATTACCCATGATTTGAGCGTAATTGCACAGACCGTTGATTATGTTGCTGTGATGTATTTAGGCACTATTGTTGAGAGTGGACCAGTACGGGAAATTATCTCCAATCCAAAACACCCGTATACACAAGGTTTAATTGAAGCACTTCCAGATTTAAATAATTTAGATAAGCCATTAAAACCAATTCCAGGTGACATACCAAGTCCACTTGAAAGACCAACAGGATGTGTTTTTCACACTAGATGTAAATTATTTGAGTCAGGGGTTTGTGATAATGCCGT
>JGI12176J13093_100141_pt1 | contig 8191 bp, 9 predicted proteins | sample DeeseametaMP1483_FD_13093 | JGI IMG/M metagenome (IMG submission 13093) | reverse complement strand
TAATTAAACTAAAAGAAGGTGAAACGATTCTTGATCATGTTGATTATCTAAATATGCACCTCCCGTATAGCAATATGGGTAAAAAAGCGNTAGCTTATCTTGTTAGACATGAATGGAGAGATTTACCAAGATGGAAAAAAATCATTGAAAAAATAGGAATGNATGAACCTACTCCAAATGATCCGCGTGGTACAATTGAATCTGTTCTCGCGGATGCAGAATTTATGGCCAAAGATCATCAGTTTACAAAATTATTTACAAATACAGAAGAGTATGTTGAACTTTATGAATCAAAACTTTCTAGCTCATTGATTGGATCTAAAATGATTGGTAATCTATACACTGCATCATTATATCTTGGATTTAGAAGCAGTCTAGAGTTTGAATATCAAAAAAGAGTTGACTTAAATGGAAAACGTGTTGGATTTTGTTCTTATGGTAGTGGAGCTAGTGCGATGATCTTTAGTGGCATAATACAACCTGAATATGAACAAGTTGTAAAAGATATGAATCTTGAAGCAGAAATTGGACCTAGAACTAAGCTATCTTTAGAAGAATATGAAGATCTTCATGAAAATAAGCGTAGTCCAGAAAATAATATTCGTTCAGCCAATAAAGAATTCATTTTAGTTGATGTTAATACATCTACTGAAAGTCGTGGAGAACGTCAATATACATTTGTTAGTTAAGACACGGAAATAGATTATTACAATTTTAACCAATTCCATAATTAAATTACTAGAATACTTAGGATNCCATCACAAATCCTAGAAAGTTTAGTAGATGTAGCATTATGGTTTATTCCAGAATGTCCACAATTCTTAAGATAATGTTAGTTACTGAATGACATTATGGGCATATATGATAAAATATATCATAATCCATTTGTTCCGCTTTGCATTATAGTCGTTGGAGCAATAATACTTTTGTTTAATCTAATTTAATATATTCAGTATAGGCATTTACAATAAATGCTGATGATGAAGATAATTTCTCTGATTATTGATGAGAATTGGCAAGCTTATGAAGCATTTAGAATATTTTTAAGATAAAGTATAATTTTAGAATATTATGAACGACAAGGAAAAACTTGAAGAAATTAAGAAAATATTTGACCAATTAACCTTATCCAACACGCGCAAGGTGTTTCAGGCGATTCAAAAAATCAGGAAAATATTAGAAGAATGACACTAACAGATAAGGAAATCAAAGAAGCTTTACGACTTCTTGATGAAATGTTAGAAGGTAATGAAAGGGAAAAACAAAAAGGGTCTGCTCATGCTTTTAGAAAATTTCCTTATGGCATGGGTCATGAACAATACAATCTACTAAAAAAAATGATAAAAATCTTAACTTCTTAACTCGATTTATGTAGAATGGGTCAATTACTAAAGACATGATAACACGAAGAAATAAGATCTACTTGATTGGTTTTGGCATTGTTGGAATAATTTTTATTGTTAGATNTTTGAGTTAATATTGTACCAAACCAAAAGATTGGGTGAGATACTGGTACTATCTCATTCAATCGTTTCTCTAAATAATTATTTAATTAGTATTCTTAGTATTCTAAAGACATGACACGGTTCATGAAAAGACCATCTATCAAAGTCATTCTTATTCCATCTGCTTTATTACTTGCAGGTTTCATTTTTATCTTCATTAGATAATCTAATCGTCATGGCTAAATTACCATTAAACTTTCCATTGAAATGGATTATTATCGCAGTATGTTTAATATTTTCTGGATTATTTTTTACAAATGAAAAAATCATGACGGCATGGGGCAAATTTTGGCTTTGGAGCTGACATCATTCACACTAGTAAAACATCACTTGCTTAGATGGTTTATTCCTGAACGTCCTAAATTTTTTAGATAAGTGCTGTTTTACAATGTTATGACAAATGAAGAAAAATTCAAAGAAGCTTTACGACTTCTTGATAATTTGATTGATAATGAGAATGATTCAGCTAAATCCACACAGTTAGAAACACTCAAAAAATTGTTAACTTATTTTGACGGTTATTGGTAAAATTTAACATTAATTATGTTTTCAAGGTACTGTGATATTTCGTACTAGATATGAAATACATGTGTAAAACTTGCCAAAAAACTTGTAGTGATATTATAGAACATATTAAGAAAGTACATGGCTTTTCAGAATCTTACATAAAAGATTCACTCAAAACAAACTCAAACAGCTACAAAAATGCTTTTGAGAAAATAAAATAACCTAAATTCTAATCGTCATACTCACTTAATTTTAGATTAATTCTTCTTTCAGTTTTTTGATTTCATTTTTTAAATCATTTGCCATGATTTGCGTAGTACAGGAGACCTTCTCATCATTTGTATGAGTCCATTTAGCCTTATTACAAATTGAACACATACCAAAAATATCGTTTGTCGCATTTTCCATAATTTGAGGAATTTCTAATTTATCAGACATAAAAAAATAGAAAGACTATGAAGTATGAATAGTTTTCCGCCCTACGCGTGTGGTTTACAAAATCTAATTAACTAAATTTAACAATAAATTATTAATTAATTAATGTTGAAATATCTACTTGGCTTGCAATCATCTCTGAAAAATTAGCTAGATTAAATTTTGTTAGATGTGGTAATGAACATAACACAGGCAAATTAGTCAATACACTTAGATCTCTTTCTAATTCAGATATAGGATACCCAGTAGAGTCAAAATTATTTATGATCAATCCCTTCACTGGAATTTTCATATTTTTACACATGTTACACGTCATTATTGTATGGTTCATGGTTCCCATCTTTGAACTTGTAACGATAATTGTGTTTGCATTAAGATCTTTTATCAAGTCTATGATTGCATAATCTTTCAAAATTGGCGTCATAATACCACCAATGCCTTCAACTAGTATTATGTCATGAATTTTGTTTAGTTTTCTAAAACATTTTGTTACATGTTTAATATCTATTTTAACACCAAGATTTTTTGCTGCTGTATAAGGTGATGTAGGTATAGGAAAAAAGAATGGGTTGACAAATTCCTCAGGATCACAAACATCTGCTGCATTAGAAAGTATACTTAGATCTTTAGATAAAAATCCAGTTTTTTGTTTAACGCCGCAAGCAAACGGCTTCATAATTCCAACATTAATACCTGATTTTTTTAATGAGTATGCTATTCCAGCACAGACAGATGTTTTCCCTATATCAGTGTCAGTGGCAGTAACAAAAAGTGATTTCATTTTAATGACTTTGAAATTCCTTTAACTGTTTTTAATGCCCCATCAACTAGTAAATTAATTTCATTATTAGATATTGCGAGTGGTGGTACCAACATGACAACATTTCCTAACGTTCTAAAAAATATATTATGCTTTCTGCCCTCATCAAAAACAATTTTATTAATTGACTTTTTTGTTTTTATTAAATAATCATTTACTAATTCAACACCCATAAGCATCCCTTTTTGTCTTACATCACCAACCAGTTCTAACTCATAAAATTCATTTGCTCTATTTTCAAAAACTTTGGATGTTTTTTGAATTTTTTGAATTAGTTTTGTTTTTTCATATAATTTTATATTTTCAAGCGCAAGCGATGCAGCTATAGGATTTCCCGTATATGTATGACCATGAAACAAATGTTTTCCCTCAGAGAATTTGCCTAAAAATGAATTTGAAATCTTTTTTGCTGTTAAAGTAGCTGCGAATGTTAAATATCCGCCAGTCAGCATTTTACCAAAGGAAACAATATCCGGATGACAATCTTGGTTTTTGTATTCAATCATTGAACCAAGTCTACCAAATCCTGTAGCAATTTCATCTAAAACAAACAAAATATTATATTTTTTGCATATTGTATTAATCCGTTTTTGAAAGTTTTTCGGATAAATATTCACACCTCCAGCTACTTGCGCGCCACTCTCCATAACAAATGCAGCAATCATATCATCCTTAGATAGTCTATCTTCGATTTTTTCTAAGCAAATATTCTCAAACTCTTTAAGAGTAATATTCCTGGGTAGATGATATTGTCTTGGAACCTTAAACTGTAAAGTTGAAAATAGTTTAGATCTAAACTTTGAAAAAAATTCTGGTACATATCCGACTGACATTGCACCAAATGTATCTCCGTGATATCCATTTTCAAGTGTAGCAATTTTGGTTTTATTCTTTAACCCCAGGTTATTCCAATATTGCAGGGCAATTTTTATAGCAATTTCCATTGCGGTTGAACCATTATCAGAAAAAAAAACTTGAGCCATATTTGGAGACATCTTTACCAGTTTTTTAGCCAACATCTCAGCCGGCTCATTTGTTAGATTGAATAATGACGAATGCTGAAGTTTTTTTGTTTGTTTAATTATTGCGCTAATTAATTCTTTTTTAGAATGTCCCCAAACATTACACCACATACTTGCTACACCGTCAAGTAACTTGTTTCCATCATCATCAATTAACCACATTCCTTCACCACGAACAATTTTTGGGAATTTTGTCCATTCTAACATCTGTGTATTTGGGTGCCATAGATAATTTTGATTTTTCATTACTGCATAAAGATTATTCACTGCTAAATAATCGTTAACTTCAAAAAATATTTTGGTTAACGCTTAATTATAGATCAAAATTAAAAAAATCAATGACCGAAAAGCGTGAATTAATTTTAAAATATCGCGATGATGTGATTCATGGCAGAAAAATAACAAAATCTAGTGCATCTGAATTATTTAATCTAGATAATGAATTTCTTCTGAATTTATCAGATTCCGCAAATTTCATCACAAGACATTTCCAAGGTTCAAGGGTTGATATTGAAGAATTAGCAAATATTAAAAAAAATTTTTGTAGTGAAAACTGTTCATTTTGTTCTCAATCAGCGTTTTTCAACACCCAAATTAATGATTATCAGCTTCCATCACCTGAGGAGATAGTTCAACAGGCTTTAAAGGCAAAAAATGAAGGGGCAAATTCATTTTGTCTTGTAGCCGCATGGCGAGAACCTAATACACTTGATTTTGAAAAAGTATGCAAAATAATTGAAGAGATTAATAAAAATGTTGGAATTTCGATTGAATGTAGTCTTGGATTTTTAACAGTTAAACAAGCTAAAACATTAAAAATACTTCAAGTAAAAAGATATAATCACAATTTAGAAACCTCACGTAGTAAATTCTCAGAAATTTGCTCAACTCATACTTATCAAGATAGAGTGAAGACATTGAAAATTGTAAGAAATGCTGGTTTAGAAATTTGCACCGGTGGGATAATCGGTCTTGGTGAGACTAGAAAACAACGTGAGGAACTTATTTTTGAAATTGCAGAATTTGAACCTGAGGAAGTTACCATTAACATGCTAATTCCAATGCCAGGTACACCCTTAGAACTTCAAACACCTTTAGATATCACAGAAATTTTGAGGGTGTTTAGTACACTTAGATTCCTTTTACCGAAATCAATAATCAAAATTTCAGGTGGAAGAGAAGTTAATCTGAAAGATGATGGAAAAAAATTACTGCTAAGCGGAGCAAACGGAATTATCAGTGCAGGATATTTAACTATGGGTGGAAATCCGATAAAAAAAGACTTTGAAATGATTAAAGAGATAAATCTTGAAACCTAAATTAGAATATATTAATTCTCAATTAAAAAATATCAGCAAAAATAATCTTTATAGAAAAATGCGTGATAGTAAAATTACTGGTCCATATATCACAATTAATTCCAAAACTCTCATTAATCTTTGTTCAAATGATTACTTAGGGATAACACAACCTAAAATTTCAAACAAACAAAATCAATCTAGCTCTCGTCTGGTTGCTGGAAATGACAATTCGTTTAGAATTCTTGAAGAAAAATTAGCAAAACACAAATCACAAGAACGCTCATTAATTTTCCCAACTGGATACATGGCAAATCTTGGTGTAATATCTTCACTTGTTGGAAAAAATGATCTAATATTAAGTGATAAACTAAATCATGCAAGTCTTATTGAAGCCTGTAAACTATGCAATGCAAAATTAACAATTTTTAAACACAACAACATGAGTGATTTAATTCATAAAATCAAAACAAAAGCCAGACGAAAATTCATAATTACAGAAGGAATATTTAGTATGGATGGAGATTTTTCCAATTTAAATACTATTTCTGAAATTTCTGAAAAAAACAATGCGATAATCATACTAGATGATGCCCATGGCGACTTTGTTGTTGGTAATGATGGTAAAGGTACAGCGAATTATTTTGGAGTTTCAAAAAAAATTGATGTTTATATCAGTAGTTTAAGCAAGGGGTTAGGATCATTTGGAGGATATGTATCAGCAAGGAAAAGCATCATTGAATTATGTATTAATAAATCAAAATCTTTTATCTATACGTCTGCACTGCCTAGACTCCTGATTGATGATGCCACAAAAAGATTTGAATCCAATAGAGAAAAAAATCGAAAAAAATTATGGAAAAACGTGAAAAAGTTTTCAGCAGGCTTAAAAAAAATAGGTTTTAATGTAAATTCAAATTCGCATATATTTCCAATTATAATTGGAAAAGAAAAAGCAGCAATAGAATTTGGAGAATATCTTTTTAAGAATGGAATTTTTGCTCAGCCCATCAGATATCCAACGGTTTCACGTAATCATGCAAGAATTAGAATTTCAATTACAGCCAGGCTAACAGATGATCATATAACAAAATCGTTGTCTGTACTAGAAAGTGCAAAAAAGAAATTTCATTTAATATAATTATTTCATATCAAATCCCAAACAACCAATTGCTTTGTTTGGACAACCAATAAAAAATGCAATTGTGATAACAATTCCTAGGAAGATACCAATCATAATAAATCGCTTATTCACATTCAAAATAAAAAATAGTTAGATAAAAAGCAATGGAATTACAAAATTTCGAAACCATTTACGTTCAAAAATGAAGTTACATGAAATTTTTCGATCCGATTAGATCAAAAAATTTCAGTTAAGCCACAAAATGTAGATTTCTTGAATTACTTTTGAAAATGGGTTATATAACTAAAAATTGGCGTGAGGGTATAAATTTATCACAGAAATTTCTAGATAAAATAAAGCCGCAAACTGCATTAAAAAATAGAATCAATGATGCAGAAAAAAAAATGGAATGCCAAATTTTACGTCTTGAACAGGTCCATAATAAATTAAAGCAAAATCATGATTACGTTTTCAAAAAAATTGTTGAAGCTCAATTATCACGAAATGAATCAAGAGCAAGAACATATGCAATAGAATTACAAGAAATTAGAAAAACAAAAAATAAAATCGCTGAAGCAAAATTAGCGATGGAACAAATTAAGCTTAGGTTAGGTACTATTTCTGAATTAGGTGATATAGTTATTACATTAAGTCCATGTATGTCATTAATTAAAGGACTTACCCCATCAATTTCTGCATTAATGCCACAAATGCATGCGTCGATGGGAGATTTAACAAACACGTTTGGTGATATATTAACAGATTCATCATTATCACAAGAATCATTGACACCAACATATCAAAGAAGTGCAGACACGGAAGCAATACTTCAGGAAGTACAGAATGTTCTTGAGGGAAGAACAAGAACTGCTATACCAGAACCGCCAACCACAGCCCTGCAACATTTTTCAAAAGAAAAAGAATCTATAATTTAGACTTTTTTTTACTAATCTGAACAAGTAATTTTTTAATTCTAGAAATTGTTGGGTAACTATAACCTCTTCTACGGTAATTGGCAATCATCATTTTCCAGTTTTTTAATCGCCATTGAGCCTGCTCGGCAGTAACAGAATGGATTTCCTTTTGTAAAATGCTTTTTCTTCCAACTTTTAGTACACCAGCATCTTTAGCAACCCAACGATTATTTGCAAATTTTAAACCAGATAATATTTCAGATAGTGGAATTTCTTTGAAGTAATTTTTTAGTTTTTTAATCTGAAGATCTGTAGGTGTTTCAGAAAGCTTAAAATTAATTTCAAATTCATCCATAATAAATAATCTACATTATTCATTAAAAAGATGGCTTGTTAACAAGATTCATAATATAATGTAGTACATAGATTCAAGAGTTCGCAAAGTCGATTAGAAAAGAAACTAAATCCTAGTGAATACTAGCATAATTTACAAGGAACGCAAAACTGGAATGATGTATAGTAGTGCTGTGAAGCCAGTAATACCAGCTATTACAATTAAGATTTCAC
>JGI12176J13093_100140_pt1 | contig 8256 bp, 7 predicted proteins | sample DeeseametaMP1483_FD_13093 | JGI IMG/M metagenome (IMG submission 13093) | reverse complement strand
TTCTATTGTAATTAGCCTCGAAACAGCAGAAGATGGTGTGCTATCAGTTACTACATCTGATTTTTTGATAAGGCCGTTTAATGACGGAGGCTTCCTTGTGGTTGCTGATGGAGAAAAAATTCATTCAGTAAAATATGAGAATAAAATTTTGACAATTCCTTATACTGCACAAACAGAAAAGATAGAGGTTTATGGAAGCTATGTTATTCCTGAATTTGGAACAATAGCAATTATTGTACTTGCAGTTGCTGTAGTTTCTATTATAGCATTGTCAAGGAAAAATTCAATATCTTACTCATTAAGTAATTTTTGAATTTTTGATTCTAACAGTCCATTCTGTCCGAAGGACACATCGCAATATACCCTTACGATCAACGAGTATACTTGAAGGTGTTCCCGGTAGAGAATACATCTCAAACGTTTCCGCTGAAAATTCTTTTGACATAAAGTAATCCTTCACTCTATCATAGATTTGTTTTTTGTAATCTTCTGGCTGCTCATCAAAGTTAGGTATCTGGTTTTTGATTAAGGAATCCATCTTTTCCTTGGTGGCTTCACCAGACTGTTTTATCAAGGAGTCCATCGCAACTGGGTATGGAATTTTATAAGAAATTTTATCTGCCTGTAGCATTTTCTTGGTTTCTCCAACAACCTCACCAGTTTCTAACAAAAGCTGCAAATTTTCAAGAGTATTTTTGTCAAAATCTTCAAAAGCTGTAGCCATGCCTAAAACAGAAACACCATCTGACTTGTACTTGTTGTAAATTTCTATCGATTCAGGTATTCCATACATAAAACATCCAGGACAGTTTACTTGGAACACTTCAACAACAACTACGTTATCATTTTGTTTGTCAAGGTTTGTATCCATTCCTTGTACCCACTTGGAAACTTTGAGGTTTGGAGCCTTTTGATCAATCTGTACAGACATGAACTAATTTTTAATTATACACCTAAAAAGATAACTTCAACAACTTGTTTTCATTTTTTTAACAAAATAAAAAGAAAAGAAAGCGGAAAACCTTCTTTTCTGTTTTCCGTTTTTCTAAGGGATGGATCTGCTGTACAGTTTGCCTTCTAAGGCCATCTTGTACATTTCTGCAATGTATGGGTTTTCACCTGGTGTTTCTGCACCTAGCTCAACCAGTCGTGCGTAAACCCTAACTACATATGCTAGAGCGCCCATAAAGGCTACGACTACACCCATATTGAACATCCAGTGGTTTGGTACGGCAAAGATTTCTTCGACGAACCAAAAGTGCCACATCTCGTTAATACCAATTGTGAACATGGTTGCCAAATAACCAAGAATGGTCATCTTTAATCCAGTGTTCATAGAGTTGTTTGGTCCTCTGAGAATTGGAACTTTTCTATCATAGATTGCAACAGATGCCCAACCTAATGGCAGTGCTACAAAGTGAGAGTATAGCCACCAATGTGCTGGAGTAAATGCGCTGTCTCTGATAGAAGTCTGATGTAGAGAACCGTCAACAAAGTTGTCGACCTCTACTGATGCTGCAGTAGATCCCATTGCGATGATGATCAACCAGATCTTTTTCAGTCTCTGGATTTCCACCTCTTTTGGAATTAGTGCCGGCATTTGTGCCATAGTTATATTATAGGTTTATTGTGATATAAGGTAACCACTTAGTATCAACCTAGATTTTTATGATAATTGGATATTTTTTGATGTAACATTGTAAATTTTTCATAAAATTCTCTTGTTTTACTGTTGTTTTAGCCATTATTTTTTTTATGCCCCATTGATTAGCTTCATTGATAATCAATGAGATTACCATCTGAGGCTAAAAATCCCTATTTTACTATCACATTTGGCTTAGATTTAATTTGAGGAGACACTAAATGTCCTGATGAAACTAAACCAACAGCTTTTGAGGCTAAATAGGAACCTCATAGTCTGCTGTGTAATATCAGCATTAATCTCAGCATTTGTAGCCCAAATGCTCTCAGAGGAAGAGAGCTATCTCAATACGACAATAACCATTATGGTGGGATACGCTGTATTCTTTGGATTTTTTGGGTGTTTGTTCTATCTGGACAATAAGAAGCGATACCAGGCCATGAGACCCAAACTCATCAAAAAGGAGCTGATCAAGCTAGCCTCATCCTTTGGTATAGGCGAGATCGTCTATCTTGGAATAAGGTGGTCCCTGATGTTCTATTTTCTAGAAGTAGAAATTGAGCCATTTGCGGCATCACTAGTTTCTGAAGCAATTGCAACTACATTTTATCTGGCAGTGGTTTCAACCGTCCTTAAAGTGACGAAAACCTACTAGTTGAAAAATAGGGTAATATACGTTGATTCCAAACGATACAGAATGACTGTTGTTCCTCAATCAAGACTCGATCTTCTGACAGAAATGGAAGAGCGATATGAAAAGAAGGACACTCAGTATTTTGTAAAACTGCTAGATCATGACGACTATGTAATACGTTGCCGTGCTACTTGCATCCTTGTTGACATAGGAGGTGAGGACAAGGTACAGTACATTGCAAAAGTTCTGAAGGATGATACAAACGAGCTTGTCAGACACGAGGCTGCATTTTCATTGGGACAGATGTGTTACAGTAATGGAATTGTACCATTAGAGGATGCAATAAAAAATGATCCTAGTATGTTTGTCAGACATGAGGCAGCCATTGCATTAGGTGTAATGGGTTCTAAAAAAGCACGTGAAACTCTTGAGAAGGCACTGGATGATCCTGACGAACCAGTGAGAGACTCTGCAGTTGTTGCGTTGTCTAATCTGGAGTTTATGGAAAAGTTGAGCAAGAATGAAAAATTTGCTAAACTTACTGGCGGCTAAAGCCTAGAAACTTCAGTTCCATCGCTTGTTAATGTGAATTTGTATATAGTGCCTACTTTAGCACTTTCCCAAATTCCATCCTCATGTGTTATGATAATAAACTGGAAATTTTGTTTCCTGTTCATAAAACTAGTAAGTTGTTGAATCACATCAACAAAATAATCACAGTGTGTTTTGTCCAAATAAGCAGTTGGTTCGTCAAGAACCATTATTTTTAATGGTGACTTGATCATCAAGTCAGACATTCCTAGTCGTACTGCTAAAGCTACACAGACCTTTTCACCTCCACTCAAATTACTAACAGGTCGTTGACCATTAGTTGTATGACATTGAATTTTAATTGAAGAACCTTCCTGGAATAATTCAACATGTTTTATCTCTGTTTTTAATTCTTCCAAATACTGTGATGCATTTCTGGAAATGATTTCCACCGCAAAATTCCTAGCACCAATGACTGTTTCACTTGTTTTTGAAAATATATTATTTTTAATTTTTTCAAGATTTTCAACATATCTGCCAGCAAGTTTAATCTCTTCTAAAATTGGCATATTTTTTTTAATGCTTGCATTTGCAGAATTGATTTTTTCTGTCATTTTACCAATTTGCATGAGAATTTGTTGATTGTCAGAGTTTACGGTTTGAAGTTCCTGCTCCACTTTGTCATATTCTTCGTGCTTGAAATCCTTAATTTCTTTTTGAAGTTTTTCAATATCTAGAAAAGTTTGGCTGAGATCAGGCACAAATTCAACAAGTTTTGGTGACAAATCTGACGATTCAACTATTTTTTCTAATTCACTATTTCTATTTTGATTTAATTTTAAATTATTTTTCCAGACACCAAGCTGTTCATTGTTTTTAATTGGACTATTTTTTATTGTATTTTCTGCATATTCAATTTCTTTTATTTTGCTAATGATCTCATCAATTTGTTTTTGTATACTTGATGAGTCCTTCGTCAGACTAGTTTTTTCACTCTCTATTTTTTTTAGTTCTTGCTTGATATGTTCCATTTGATATTCTGGATCTACTGTGACATCTTTTGTATGGCATATAGGGCATTCACCATCAGAAAATTGAATTTTTCCCGCAATTTCTCTATGATCTTCATATGTGTGTAGTTTTTGATCAAGTTCAGCAATTTTTTGTTCAACATCTTTTTTCTTGTGGTTTTTAGAATTTAACACATCTTCTGTCTTTGATTTTTCCTTGATAACACTAAAAGATTCTTCACATCTTTGAATAATTTCAGAATGTTCTTGATTATTAGTTGCTAGTGATGAAATCTCACGTTTGACAGTTTTCCAAACATCGCTTTCTTTATCACTTAGATGCATAATTTTTTCATAGTTTACTGACAGCTCTTCCTTTTTTTCTTGTAATTTTTTTATTTTTTCTTTAAATGATTCCGCAATTTTCTCAAGTTTTTCTTTTTGTGGTTTTGACTCTGAGATAATTTGTTCAGCGTCGTTGATTTCTTGTTGAATTTTATCAACATCCAGATCCGTGTTATCATATTTTTCTCTAAGGTAATCACGAAATGCAGTTATACCTTCACTAAGTTCATTCCCTGCAGCAGAATATTTTCCTGTACCTATAACTTTGTCAATTAAATCTCGTAGTTTCCTTCCATTGCTACTTTGAATGATTCCCGATAATTCTCCTTGCGGAACAATTGATGCAATTCCTAATGTTTCGTAGTCCAAACCAATTATTTTTTTAATTTCTTCAGAAACTTTTCCAGTACCTATTGCAATTGGTGACGAATTGCTGTCAAGCAATTGATGAGGGCTATTATTTTTCAGAATTTTTTTGACAGCCTGATATTTTTTGCCATTCACTTCAAAGTATATCTGAGTAGCAGCTTGATTTTCACCATCACGAATAATTTCTTCATTCTTACCTCTTGTGGTTTCTCCAAAAAGTGCAAATGTCATTGCATCTATAATACTAGATTTACCTGCACCGTTACCACCAATGAAAACTGTTACCCCATTATCAAAAGTTAATTCAGTATGCCTGTGAGAGAGAAAGTTATCTAGTTTTACAGATGTTATCATTTTTTGTGCTCCTCTTTGAACTTTTCAAAGTTTTTTATGATAATTTCTTTTACTTCGCGCTTATTTTTTTCATTGAGCGATGGATAGAGAGTATCCAATGCTAGGTTAGCTAACTCTTGACCAACATTTGTTGTTGCTAGCCTCTTAAACTCTTCATCTATGTTTCCAGTATCATCAAGTGATAGGGGATATTGTTTGTTATCATATTCTAGACTTGTTGATCTGTCTAGAATATGTTCATCAAGTCTAGCAAGCTCCTGTTGTATGCTCTTCCAGTCATGAACATCGGTTATTTTCAAACTTACAAGTGGCTTACGCGATTCATCAATTTTTGAGATAACCTCATCAATCTTGGCATGAAGTTCATCAACACTGGTTTCTATTTCAAATCTGGGTCTTGTATCAAGTTCAATCCACTTTGGAATTGCTTCCGTAGAGGAAATATCAACCTCAAAAAATCCTTTTTTTGTTTCTTTAATTGCTTCCGTAGAGGAAATTTCTGTTGAACCTGGATAAGCTAACGGTCCACCTAGGAACTCGTATTTTTTTGGACCAAATTTTCCATGTATATCACCTATCGCATAATATGTAAAATTTTTTGGAAGATCATTAGCATTTAACTCACCTGCATGATAATGTGCTTCCATTAATGCTTGATGTAATACAATAATTTTATGTCCATCATGTTCTTTTGCAATCAAATCAATTTTCTTGAAGTCTTCCTGCAAACTTTCTATATCATGTCCGGGCATTTGATGATCAAAGCCAACAAGTAATACATTTTTGAAATAAACTGGCTTTCCATCCTCAAGATGGTGAGAAACTTTTGTTAGACTTGAATACAGTGCATGAATTGGATTTTGTACCACTTTTGGTTGGTCATGATCACCTAAAACAAAGTATGACTCAATACCATTTTCCTTTAGAAGATTAAGTTGTTGCATCATAGTTAAAATTGCATCATTAGGTGGTTGTGCTTTATCAAAAATGTCACCCGAAAAAATTACAAAATCTACCTTATCCTTAATTGAAATTTCTATTGCCTGTTTGAATGCATCATAAGCGTCATCTTCTCTTTCTTTCTTTGAGCGATATTGACCAAGGTGTGTATCAGAAATATGTGAAAACTTCATTTAGAAATCTCTTTTTGTAAGACCTTTCAACGATTTTGCACCAACTTCCTCAAACTTTTTTGCAACAGCCCATTCACCAACTGCATCTTGATCAGAACCAATTTTCTTTCCCTTCATTTCATCAATGTGTACTATAGCAGGGAGGTTTACCCACTGCCCAACAAGAACTGCATCACCAATATTCAGTGATGTGAGTTGTCCAATGAATTCTCTACTAATGGATTCGGCAGCAGATGCAATCTGTCTCTGGTCGTCCTCCTGTACAATCTTCATTACTGCAAGTGAACCCATCTGGCTTAGAACATTAGCCTCAATATCTCTAGGTCTTTGTGATACTATACATAAGCCAAGACCAAACTTTCTTCCTTCCCGAGCAATCTTTGCTGCCCAGTACTTTGCCTTTGCATCTTCATTTTTAGGAATGAATACATGCGCTTCTTCAATTATGACAAAAATAGGAGTGTTGAATCTGTAATTTCTCTTTGATTTTGTTTTTCCACCCTTTGCATTTACAGCTGCCTTTCTATCGGCTAATAGCTCTTGCAAGTAGTAGGCAAGTGCAACGTTTGCCTGTCTGTCCGTGAACTCTGATACGTTTAGGATGTTTAGTCGACCTTCTTTGATGAGAGCCACTGGATTGGACATGTCAGGGTCTAAAATCTCCGACGCTCTGTGTCTGGCATCATCGATCTTGTCTTGAACCCTGTCAGCAGAATGTCTGTCTTCTTTTCTGTCAGGATTAGATCCAATGTATTGTACTTGAGAGTCTAATGCCTCCCAGAAATTTGCAGACTCTTTCACTTCTGGCGTAAATGCAAGACGCAAAACTCGTTGCTGTACATCAGCACCCTCTCGAATCTCTAGTACATCTGCAAGTGTGTCTGCCTCTAGCAGTCTGGGGTTAATTTTGGCGTCAACGACATTCATTTTTGGAAAGTCTAAGCCAGAATAATCATTATGGTAATCAAAGATGATTACTGTTCCGTCAAGTTTTGCAATTTGTTTTGCAAGCAGTGTTACCAAGTTGCTCTTTCCCATTCCTGTCATTGCAAGAATTCCAAGGTGTCGTGAAACTATCTTGTTGAGATTAATCANTGAATCTATTTCGGGATTTCTCAGAAGGCTGCCAATNTTTATCCACTCTTTGTTTTCCGGTCCAAAGATTTGGCCAAGATCNTCCTTCGTTGCCTTAACAATTTCAGTTCCCGGAATAGGTGGTACGGCAGGAAGTATTGCCTTGCCTTTTTGNAGTGATTCNAGAAATCCGAGAATCCTAATCATTGCAGTATGNCTCTTATCGCGTTTGTTGAGTGCTGCAACTTCAATNCTTTCTAAAGTCTCATCNTAATTGTTAACATCACNNAGTGCAGCGCTTGATACAACTGATTTNTCAACNAGACCNACAATCTTTCCNTCNTTTGAATTTATGATAACNTATTCNCCTATTGGNAGTGATCTGGATGTTTGTGCNGTTACTATNGTTGGCTTTGATTCACCAATAACNAATCCTANTGTCATTCTAAAACCTCCCTTGAGCCAATCTCGTTTGATAGCCCATGAATACTAACAAGCTTTGACAAATCTTTATTTGAAATCTTACAGTTGTTATGAGCAAGCTTTAGTGCGTATGGATATCCACCAATACTATTTTTTAGAATTTTGTTAAAAATTAATTTAAAGTCGTCATTGTCATATCCAGAGCCTAAAAGTTCAATCTTGATCAACGGTAATGATTCTGCCAATCGAGCGAAAACTGATGAGATAATCATATCATTTCCAAATTTTGGGTCCTCGTGAATTTTACTAAATCCTGGAGAAATTGTTGCATGATTGTAATAGAAAATGTCGCCAGCTATTGCACCTAGATTTTCAAATTGTTTTTTTGTGTTCGACGTTTTTGAGACAAAAACAACATTATTCTTTTTTGTTATTGCATTAACAAGTGAATTCGCTAATGATTTCTGCCTTGTTAGAAATTGAGAATAAAGCGACCCATCCATTAGGACCAATTCAGCTTTATCAACTGATTCTAGACAGGCATCAATCTCCATCTTACTTGCAAGTGATGCAAGTTCCGGGTTAGAATCAAGACCATGCTCGTGCAAATCAACCAGGATTTCACCATCTGATTTGACAGAAACTGCTGTCACTGCCCATAATTCTGCGCCTTGAAATTTTGTGCTATTGAAGCTACTGTCAATGCCAGCAACAACAACATCTTGCTTTGTGGGCGAAAAA
>JGI12176J13093_100138_pt1 | contig 8290 bp, 5 predicted proteins | sample DeeseametaMP1483_FD_13093 | JGI IMG/M metagenome (IMG submission 13093) | reverse complement strand
AGCAACTTCTGGTTCAAACCTTCGTGTCTCTGAAGGTGACACAGTAACCGCTGAATTTACTGACAAGACTCTACCTGAGCCTTACGCAGACGATGATACTTTGACCCTAGCTTCCACATTGACAATTGGCACTGCATTCCCACCACTTGAGAGAGCACCTGCTGCTAACGCACGAGTAGTCGACGCATTCGGCGCCTCAGTTGCGGAAGTAACAGTTGATCAACAAGTACAGATTGCAGCCGACGTGTCAAACGGACAGAGCAAGGATCAAGCATTCGCCTACTTAGTACAGGTACAGGATGAGAACGGAGTAACGGTATCGTTAGCATGGATTACAGGTTCTTTGACTGCAGGACAATCAATGAGTCCAGCATTGTCATGGACACCTAGCGCTTCCGGTTCATACACTGCAACAGTGTTTGTATGGGAGAGCGTAGATAATCCAACAGCGCTATCACCAACGACATCAGTAACCATAGACGTAGTATAAGACTAGAAAACAATCTAACCCCCCCTTTTCTTTTTTTTTAATCTAAGCAAAGAGAATTTATTCAGAAACAATATCAATAAGACTAAATTAACATAAACGTTGAAATTTCTAATTTTTGTCATTCTTGGTCTTCTAATTACTGTTAGTTCACCGCAGGTGTTTGCGGGAGAACTGAAAGCGTATACGAATCAGCAAGTATACGCTACGCAGCATCCACTTTTGGTGTATGGCACCGGACCTGAAAATGCACCTCTGGTTTTACGTTTGTTTGCGCCCGCTGGAACAATTGCAGAGTTTGAGCAAATTATAACTAACCCTGATGGCTCGTTCAGCTATAAGATGCTGACCTGGCCAGATTCCTCAACAAAATTTCCATATGGTACTTACACTGTTGAGGCAATAACAAATACTGGAGAAAGCCAACAAATTGACATAAAGTTTGCAGCAACAACAGAACTTGAAATGATACCCATAGAACGCAGAATCTCTACACAGGTATTTGCACCAGAGATAGCAGCAGCAGATAGACCTTTCCGTGTATTTGTACAGGTTACAAGTGATGGCCTTTTGGTGAGTGGTGATGCAAAGAAAGTACTGTCATCGTCACACATACATAGTCCTGACGGTAAAGTGAAAAGCCTTGCAATGTCAATGGAAATGTTACATCAAGGATTATACTTTGTCGAATACATTCCTAGAATGGAAGGCACTCACATTTTCCACATGGTATCATTTTTCCAAGGAACACAGTCACATGGCTCTGCCGCTACTCTTGTTATGGGACAGGACATAGCTGGAATATCTAGGCAGATTATAACTCTAAATGAAGTATTGACCACAGCATCGGATGAACTTGCTGTGTTGCAAGCAGACATACATGGATTTGGATTGCTAAATACGCAACTGAGTGACAGTGTAACAACTATTGACAGCAGTGTAACTTCTATGTCATCAGCAGTAGAAAATATTGAACAGGCATCATTACAGGTAAATTCATTGTTATTTCCTATAATGGGCGCCATTGCAGTTATACTTGCCCTACAGATTTCAATCATTGCGCGAAGAAGATAGTTATAATAAACTACCAAGGAATTTTCAATCATGCCTAAACTGGCGATTTTTTTATCGACATTTTTTTTACTGATTTTGTTTCAGCAAAGCTCTTATGGCTTTATTGAGGGAGCTGAAGTTCCCACACTTTCAAATTTTCCCATTGAAAGAACATCAGATATCATCTTAATGGACCTGCCCCACCAGGAAAACCCGGCAAAAAGATATCTAGTTTATGGTTCAGGCTCACTAAACAGCGCATATTCTGACACAAAAAATATTGCATACGGAATTGACTCTGGCAAGGGATTTTTCTCAGTTGGAATTTTAACCGAGAACGAAGCATCTAAACTAAAGTCAAAGGGATATTATGTAATTCAGGACCTGCCATTAGATTTTCACTCCAAGTACGTTTCAACAAATGCAATTACTAAAACATCACAATTTGGAAATATCGCAAATTCAGAACAGGTTCATAAACTCTATAATGTAACTGGCAATGGAGTAACTGTTGCGGTAATAGATACTGGAGTTGACTTTTCAAACCCTGATATCATGGAATCACTGGCGCGGGACGAGGATAACAATCCTATAATGCTTGATGCCGACGGACAGGGCTTGGTTCTTACAAATTCAACATTTGCTGTAAACCAAAAGTATGGTAAGGTGTACAATTTCACAAAAACTTTCACGCTGCCAGAAAATGTAACCTCTAACGTGTACGAGTCAAAGGATGGTGTATTTTTGAACACAATGTCAAAAAATGGTACAATTTCTGTTTACAACTCTTTATACCCATATTATGGCGGATCCCATATTCTTAATGGTAAGATAACAGGTGACATGAAAATTGGAACAAGCGAAAAAAACTTTATCCCATCAAAGAGTGGGATTTATCACCTAGGTGCAATTCTTGCTTCTCATCTTGGAAAACTTCAGGTTGTGATAGTTTTAGTCACTGATCCTAATGAGGCTGGGGTATACGACACCATTACGCCGGACATGTCAACATCTTGGATGGACTTTACGAAGGAAGAAAACTCTAGACCAAATTATGACTTTGACTTTACCGACGAAACAGCGATTAACATTGGCAGTGGAAACGAATTCCTGCTTTATGATTCAGACGATGACGGCATCAACGATTATTCTGCTGGAACAGTAGGGGCACGAGTAGTTGACATATATGGAATTTTTTCAGACAAAGCAGAAATTGATGAGAAGCTAGGTGCAGTTAACGGGACTTTGTTACCTGCAATGGATGAAAACGGCAATTACTTTGGAATAATGAACGATTTTTTCGGACATGGTACTGCCACTTCTGCGACCATTGCATCAAAGGGAAAAATGGAGTATGATATCTACAATGACACCAAAAAATACACAATACTAGGTATCGCTCCAGATGTCAGCATACTTCCAGTAAAGTCGTTGTGGTTTGGCGATGTATTTTATGGATGGATGTGGTCTGCAGGGTTTGAAAACGAGGAGAACAAGTGGGTATACGCAGGGAAGCCAAAAGCAGATATTATTTCAAACAGCTGGGGAGTAAGCAACTTTCCAAGCCTAGAGTATGCGCCAGGTCTAGACATCTCATCACACATCCTTAACGCACTGGTCATACCGCAATTACTTCATCAAAATTATACAGGTACAACAATAATATCAAGTGCTGGAAACTCAGGACATGGATATGGCACTATGGGAATGCCAGGCATCTCATCATTTGGTATCTCAGTTGGTGCCGTAACAAGTAACGATTTTGTCGGATATGGTCCATTCAAAGGTGAGCCACGATTTGGTAACACAACTGACCATTCAGATCACGTTGTTGATTTTTCAGGTAGGGGTCCCGGAGTAATTGGTGACCCAAAGCCAGATTTAATGAGTATTGGGGCATATGGCTTTGTCCCATCAATAACAAAATTACCTGATGAGCCTAGGGAATCATTTCGTGTTTTTGGCGGTACCAGCATGTCTGCACCAATTGCTGCTGGGAGCGCGGCTCTCTTGATTGAAAGTTTGAAAGAAAAATCAGTGAGCTATGATCCGTTTATGATTCGAAACCTGCTGATGTCATCTGCGGAGGATCTGCGCAACGACCCGTTGACACAGGGTGCGGGATTAGTAAATGCACTAGATGCTGTAAGGATAGTGAATGGACACGGCGGTAAATTTATGGTGCATAACGATGCAACATTTTCAAACATAAAAGAAGTGATTGATGTTTCCTTATCATCATTTAATTCAGATTTATTAGGCATTGATGAATTTGACCTTTCCAACAAGACATTCCCCATGACAAGTTGGTATGGAGGAAGATTGAATCCTGGGGAAGAAACTACCACCACTTTTACAATTGAAAATCCAAATAACTATCCAATTGATGTTACAATCAAACCAGAAACTCTAAAGTTAATTGAGAAGCTACAAATGAGCGGGATCACTGAACCGCATCTACAAGATCCAATTTTAAATGAACCAGAAACATATACACCAAATTACATCAAATTAAGTTCCATACCTGCAGAGCATAGAATTTCTAATGAAACTAGTATAATCCATCCGGACTCTTCACTTTTAATCTTGAACCTTCACTTTCCATTCGACACTTTCATGAATCAGACGGACACAACTTATGCAGATGACTTGAAAATTTCCTCTCTGTATGTTTATGATTGGGAAGACAAAAACACAGATGACGAAATTTCAAGCGATGAGTTATCGATGGTAAGCAGGGGTGGTTCCTGGGGAACAGTTCAAGAGATTCGTATATCCGACCCCGTAGAAAAATTTGAAAACGAGCCGGTTATCGGAGTGTATCCTGTACCAAAGATATTTTCTTTCTGGAAAGGAAATACCAACCAAAACTCGACATCAATGGATTATACTCTTTCTACAAGTTACTATCAAAATGTTTTATGGGACGATATCACTGTATCAGGCGCATTGGTTGACGACGAACTTACAATTTTTGCTAATGACTTCACTGATGTACGTGCTACACTTTCAGTACCATCTGACAGACAAACAGGTGTTTATCAAGGATTTTTAAGTTTTGAAGGAAAATATCACAAAATAAAGTCACCAGTCTCATACGGTGTACTCGAAACGGTTGAGAAAGACGTAAAGCAAACTGTGATTTCCGGTTCGGTAGGTGGCGCTTTGTACGGGAATGGTTTTGTAAAGGGCGCATTTGACATGACAAGCAGATACATGGCNGGTGACTGGAGACAGTATTATTTTGACATACAGGATCATACGATAAACTCTGCCACTATAGACTTTGAGTGGGAAAATGATNACACAAACTTTACCGTGTTTATGATTGACCCNCAGGGGAAAATTATCCAGACAAATTTTCCGTCAGGAGTATTTGGTGAGTTTTTGGGCTGGCCAACTAGCGACTGGCTTGGCACATCCTCATTTAGTGGTGGTGGTACATTCTACCCTCTAAAAAACAGGGACAACACGTCCACTGTGCTGTTTGCGCCAATAAACCAGACTGGAACATACACACTACTTGTCCATTCTACCCTATTTGACGGGACATCAATAACAGAGCCTATCTCACTTGCTGCAAAGTTTACTACAATTGTGCCTGACGAAAAGCCCCCTGAAATAATGTTTGAAATTCCAGACCTCATAAACAAGACATTTGATATACTACCAAAGATAATTGAGAAAAATCCTGATTTTGTGAAATATTATCTTGATGGGGAAGAACGCGAACAAGAGCAGTTACCTTTAAGATTTGGAATGTTACCTGACGGGCAGCATGACTTGAGAATACATGCAACCGACATAGTTGGCAACGAAGCCGAAAAGACGTTTTCGTTTACCATTGATAACACCCCACCAGAAATCTTGGTGAAATCACCGGTAAATGGCACAACAGTATCACACTCACTGAAGATTGATTTCAAAGTAAAGGATGAAAATTTGGCTGAGGGTGGGGCAATTACCATTTTATTGCCTGATGGTGAATCCTTGGAGGACGTAACACTTCATTCATTTAATGTAACTGGGATTGATGACGGGGTTTATGATCTGAAGATTATGGCTGTAGACCTAGCTGAAAACGAACAGACAAAGATGATATCATTTAATGTTGATCATGCATTTGTTGAAGCGCCATCTGTTATTTCCAAAGAAAAGGAGGCAGTTTCTGAAAACACCTTGTTAATTATAGTCAGCGCTGTTATTGTTGCAGCAATCGTGATCACAATTATTGTCAAGAGATTTAGAAAAACTTCTACAGAAAATAAAATTTTGAAAGAAGATTTATAACCAATTTGGCGATACGTGAGCTTGAATGTCTGAGCAGGAAAAAGGTCCTGGCGGAATGTCCAGGAGAGATTTTCTAAAGCTTTTAGGTGCTGCAGGAACATCCTTAGCTTTTGCGCCTTTTGTCCCTTGGGGCAAATTCATGCCCAATCCATCATCTGTAACTCTTACAAAAGTACCTGTAATGTTGCCTGACGGTACGCAGGCAAATCTTCACACTTTTCCAGTAAATCATGCTGAGGTTATCACTTATCCAGAAACAGCCGATGAGGTTCTGAATGAGGAGGCTTTTAGAAAATGGCAGTTTATCAGACTCCCCGAAAAATTTGGAGGGGGAAGAAAAGATGTATCTTCATTTAGGGCATACAGTATGATATGTCTTCATTTGTGGTGTTTATGGAAGTACTGGCCAGAGGAAGGACGAATGAGAGGGGAGTGTCCCTGTCATGGAAGCATGTATGATGTTAGGACAGGCACTTCCTTTCTAGGACCTGCATCTGTGCAAGCTCCTCCTTCAAACACACTTGCTCAACTTGATTTTGAAGCTGATTCTGATGGATTTATGTTCATTTCTCCCCCAACATGGGGTGTAAACGACAATGGAGTTGTAGGATATGGCCGTTTCACTTGAAAGGCGGAACGGCTTACTCGCGTTCTTTTACTGGATTTGGAATGAGTTAGATCGAACTGTCTTTACTGGAATAAAGTTTTCATTCCCAGCACGATTTGTAAGCCCATTTGGTTTTTTGGGAATGCTCACATTCATCATGTTCATTATTCTGGGTGTAACTGGCGCGTTACTAATGTTCTATTACGAACCAATCATGACAAGGTCATGGGACAGCGTTGCATTTATCAACAACGACGTACCGTTTGGATTTCATCTTAGGAACATACACTATCATGGCTCAAACGCAATGGTAATGTTGGCTATTCTTCACATGTATTACCAGTACTTTAGTGGTAGATACAAAATAAGAAATGAAGTTTTGTGGGTAACAGGTGTCATACTGGGCACTGTGACAATTCTTGAAGCCTTTACTGGATATGATATAATCTTCAGTGAGAGGGCAGAGCTTGCAATTAGCATTGCCGCATCGCTTACCAACTCCATTCCTATAGCTGGACCCATGATTCGTGAACTGGCGTTTGGTGCTGGCTTTCATGATTTTGTGCTTCGGTTCTACGCACAACATGTTTTCATTTTGCCCATCGTCATGCTTGGACTGATGGCAGTGCACATGCCAAGATTCTTGGTGTTTGATGTGCCAATGGTTATGGCAATCAGTGGTGCAGTATTTCTGACCGGGGGGGTCTTTCCTGTTGACTTGGGCTTTAAGTTTGAACCAACTGTACCGCCTGGAATTACTGTTCCGGAGTGGTACCTAACTGGATTGTATGCATTTTTGCGGACACAATATGACAAGTTTCTTACAGGGGTGCTGTGGCCTGCACTGTTCATAGGTGTATTATTACTTACGCCATTTCTTGACAGATACAAAAAATTCTCTTGGAAAGACCGCCCGTGGATTACTGCAATAGGCATCACGGGAATTGCCCAGATATTGGTAACAACATACTGGGGATTTTACATCCCACCGGACACCACAATTCCGCTGGTCGAAAGGCTGGTAATTGATCCGATTAACCTTTATCTGGTTATGATTCTGCTGGTACCGCTCAGCTTTGGATTCACCTTAATGATGATTCATCTTGCAAAGGATGCGGAAAGAAAGGCAAAGCTTGCCAAGGCAAATGGACCAAAGAAGGTGTCTGAAATCAAGCTATCAATAAAATGGACAAACTGGATGCTTATTGCCTTGCTTGCCTTCCAAGTTTTCCTTAACATTGCTGCATACAACGCGTTCTTGTCTGGTATGAACAACGTTAACTTGTGGATAACAGGCGTGATCTTGATTGTATTTGCTGGATTCTTCCATCTATACCGATATGCTATGTCTCAATCAAAAAATATACCAAAACCGCCAAAATTTCCTACTACCAAGCAGATAGAAACTTCACAAAAATCATTGCCACAAACAGACGGAGTTCAAAAATCACCTGAGGAAAAATCATCGCAAGGACAAATTGCTGAAACTTCAGCACCAGAAATTAAACCAACCACAGCAGAATTAGACTTGAATAGGGAACAAAACCTTGGCATGTCTGATCTAAAGAAACCATAAAAAAGATCACATTTCTCTTCAACAAACTTTATAATACTTTTACAAATCATTGCAAAATGTTGAGTACAGTTTCAGGTAGTCAGTATGGAGTAGGTCTGATTACGCTTTTGGTTGCATCATCAATAGGAATTGGTTACTATCAAATGTTTTACCTCCAGAGCAGCTTGCAACACCAGATATTGATGAGCATGTTTTACATCCTGTCAAATCCACTATAATTGAGATGATTTTAGGATCTTCAAATGCTGACCAGCAGGACAATTATGTACCAAAACTG
>JGI12176J13093_100134_pt1 | contig 8365 bp, 7 predicted proteins | sample DeeseametaMP1483_FD_13093 | JGI IMG/M metagenome (IMG submission 13093) | reverse complement strand
CCAAAGCAATTGATATTGGGCTTCCGGAGAATATTCGCTTCAACCATGTTTTTCTTCCAACTCGACCGCCATACACTTACAAGCAGCTCGAGCAAAAGTTTCAGGAAGAGATCAAAGTTCATTCTGTGGGTTATCCAAAACTGCAGGCTGCTTCCAGCCCTGTAAGCTGTTTCCCTGATTCCGACCAACCTGTTGTGCTTTATGCACCTTCATTGGAACTTAGCTTACTGTTTGACGCACTGGACAGAGGGCTTCTCGAAATTTTTAATAAGATGTCCCATTACAATTTTGTAATCAAACTGCATCCCTCACTTGCCTCACGGAGACATTATGTTACTGCATTTATGTGTCAAGAGCTGAAAGGTGTTGAGCATATTCATTTTGATGAATTGTCCGGTATTCAAAATTTAGCCGAAGAATCCTCACTGTTAATAACAGATTTTGGCAGTGTAGGTGGAGAATACCGCCTGGGATATGGCAAAAGGGTCATTTTCCTGAAAACACCTGCTGAATATGAAGGTGGTGCCGATTTACAATTCAGGGATGATTTTGCAGATGGGGTATGTAAAGTGGAGGATTTGGGAAATGTGATTGAGTCGGTTATGAAAAAAGGGTCACTTTCTGACTCTGAATTCCATAATATGCGTCAGCAGGTACTTAGTTTTTCTGAAGCGTCAGATTATGAGGCCGCCCGAATAGTCGATGAAATTTGTTCAGCTTCCTGAATCTTCCTCCCGATTCACCAAATCAGGTGAAAAAGCCGGCATACAGACCGACCAATATTCTGCTTCTACATCAAAAGGATTAGAATAACGAACTCTGGCACCTTTGCGGACAAGCAAAGACTCACCAACATTTAGCGTAACAGTTTCACCGTCAATCTCAATTTGTTTACGTCCCCGGACCATCATGGTGTATTCATCAAACTCCGGATTTTGATGTGGTTCGCTCCAACCAGGAGGTGCAACCATATGAGCAACACTCACTTCGGGTTCATTACTCACAGCACGTCCAACATGTTCTTCAATTAATTTTCCGTCAGTTGTTGGAACCACAAACGGTGCCTGCTGTAATACGTATGAATCACTCATCATCCTGTCTTATTTGAGGTTTCCTGTTGTTTTATTCTGGGATATATTATTTTTATTGCCCGGTCAAAATGAAATTGATCATCGATTTCAGTCCATACTAAATCACCGATCCGCAAGTAAGGAACCACCCATTCTGAGCTTACCTCTGAAATACATTCTTCATAATGGTTACTGCACGGAAATGTGAGGTTTTCTTCATGCAGAGCGCACATTCGGCGGAACAAATTCTGAGATATTATAGATATTCCAACTAATTCTCCCTGAATCTGTAAATGTGGACGAGGCTGTTTTGAAATAGCCGCAATATCTCCGCTGACAATGCTGCTGGAGGTCTCATAATTATGATTTTTCCCCTGATTAATTCCATAGATGTATACTTCATCATTGGAACCTGTTTTTCCTGAGGCCAGCACCACATCCGGACCCTCATAATTTAAGACTGAGGACAAAGCACGGGATTCATAAAGCAAATCAGACTCCAACAACAAAAAATCATCCTGCAAAACTTCCTGTGCTACAAAAAGCGAGTGCATACTTCCGGTTTCAGCAAAACGCGGGCTGTGAATAAATTCAATCTTTGGCAAGTTTGCCAGAGGCTCAAGGTGTTCATGGTACATTGTATCCTGAAGCCAGTCACAATTATGACCCGATCAATACCCTCACTCTTTAAGCGTTCCAGTGAGCGAATAATCAGGGATTTTCCCTCGATTTCCAACAATCCTTTTGGACATACTCCAATCACATTTCGCAAACGAACCCCCATCCCTGCTGCAAGTATGACGGCAGTATTGATTCTTGAAAATGGGGATTTATTCATTGTAATTCAGGACACCAGTCGACTTTTGGATTCTTCAGAAACTGAACCATTTGGTTGATCCTGGAACTGCATTTCATAAAGTTGCTGGTAACGACCTTCTTTCGATAGCAATTCATTGTGAGTACCTTGTTCTACGATCTGTCCATTCTCCATCACACATATTCTGTCAGCGTTCCGAATGGTCGAAAGTCGATGTGCAATCACAATGGTAGTGCGATTTTCCATTAGATGCTCAATAGCCTGCTGCACCTCAATTTCAGATTCAGAATCAAGTGCAGAAGTTGCTTCATCCAGAATAAGAATTGGAGCATCTTTGACCAAAGCACGGGCAATAGAAAGGCGTTGCCGTTGTCCACCGGAAAGTCTTGCACCTTTTTCGCCAATCACTGTTTCGTAACCATCAGACTGTTCTAAAATAAATTTGTGAGCATTAGCAGCTTGTGCCGCTGCATACATCCGTTCTTTTGAGCAATCCGGCTGTCCATAGGTAATGTTACTGGCAATGGTGTCATTAAAGAGGATGGTATCTTGAGTCACAATTGCAATCAATTTCCGCATGGAGGCTATATCCAAATCACGAAGATCATGTCCGTCTATGTAGACCTCTCCACGTGTAATATCATAAAAACGTGGGATCAAATTAGCAATGGTCGTTTTACCGGCACCACTGCTGCCGACTAAAGCCACAGCTTCCCCTTTTTGCAAAGTAAGTTGAAAATCCTTAACCGCAGGTTCATCTTGGTCCGGATAGTGGAAAGCCTGTATATTTAGATTTATTTCACGATCAAAGCTGGTCAGTTTAGTGGCATCAGGAGAAATAACAATGTCATCTTTAACATCAAGAATATTAAAAATTCTCTGAACTGCAGCGATTCCCTCCTGCAGTTTTAAATTGAAACCATTCAGTTTTTTTACCGGTTCATTCAGCAAAAAAAAACTAATCACAAACGAAGTGAAATCTCCCGCAGTGATCTGATCGTTAATAATTAAATAACCACCATAAGCCACAATTGTTGCTCCAGCTGCAGCACCAATAATTTCAATAACCGGATATGAGTAAGAATCAATCATGATCGACCGCATATGATTTTTGTAAAGATCATCGTTTGCGTCTTTAAAACGTTTGCTTTCGTATTTTTCCATTCCAAAGGCCTTCACAACACGAATACCAGTGATTGTTTCCACCAGCAAACTGCTTAAATCTCCAAAACTAATTTGCCTTTGACTTACTGCAACCTTGTTGCGCTGGCCAAAAATCTGGATAAAAAATATTGCAACAGGAATAATTGTCATGGTTACCAGGGCCAACTGCCAACTGCGAAAAAACATGATTCCAAGCAGTAGAAAAAATTGTGGAATGTCACGAAAAGGTCCTGTGACTCCAACTTGAAGCATGTTTTGAAATACATGTAAATCGTTAGTGAAGCGTGAAATCAGGTCACCAGTTTTGGAACGGTTAAAAAAGGTGAGTGAAAGATTGACTAGATGGTCAAAAAGCTGCTGCCTGAGTTTTACAATGAGGCTCTGTACAAGGTGTCCGACACTGTAGTTGTGACCAAAAAAAAACAAACCCTTGATTGCAAAAACTATAATCATTCCCAAGCCAACCAGAAAATACTGTTTTAGTTCCGGATTGTCGCCATAGGCAATAGCATCTACAATATCTTTGGCGTAATATGCAGGTGCCGCAGTAAATATATTGTAACCCACCATGCAAACTATGCTGAAAAATACCCAGCCTTTGAGTGGGGCAATAAGTTCATACAGTCGCCAGGCAATGTGACGGGATTGATTGTCCATCATGACAAAAAACTTTGCTTAAAAAATTTTTGTTACAGATTACAGATTTATTTATTATCAGTCACTTCCCAAGTTGTTCCTTCCGGTAAATCCTTGAATTCAATGCCAATCTTCTGTAGACGCTCCCGGATCAGGTCTGCACTTGCAAAATCTTTATTCTCTCTGAAGTTCTCCCGTAATTCAACCAGAACTTCCATTACATTTTTTATTTGAAGTTCGGTTTTAGATGCTTCCAGCGACTCCGGAATAATCCCGAGAACATCTCCACCCAAGCTGGAAAACAAATGCTCTGCATCAACAATTGCTTCAGGTTCAGCTGTTTTTTCAGACAAGAGTGTATTAACATCACGACTCAAATCAAACAGCACTGCAATCGCTTGAGGTGTTGAAAAATCATCATCCATTGCCTTACAAAAACGTTTGCGAAACTCTTCAAAATATTTTCCGGCAGGTTTTGCTCCATCTGCTTTTCTTTCACGAAGATTCCGGACAGTTTGATGAAGGCGCTTCATGGATAATCCAGCTGAAGTTAATGTGCTTTCACTAAAATCCACTACAGAACGATAATGACTTGCCGCAATAAAGTAACGAACAGTTAATGGATCATATTTTTTAAAAACATCAAACAGCGTTACAAAATTTCCACTGGACTTGCTCATTTTCTGTCCCTCAATGGTAAGCATATTTGTGTGCATCCAGTTACGCGCAAATGGTTTTTCAAGTCCTCTCGCCTGGGCGATTTCACATTCATGATGCGGAAATTTTAAATCCATTCCGCCACCGTGGATATCAAATTCTTCACCCAAATAGCGGGTACTCATTACCGCACATTCGGTGTGCCAACCAGGATATCCCCAGCCACTAAATGGATCTCGCCAGCGCATCAAATGTTCAGGCTCTGCTCGTTTCCAAAGGGCAAAATCACCCGGATGACGCTTTTCAGAGCGAACTTTTACCCGGGCACCACTCTTCATTTCTTCAACTTTACGGTTTGAAAGTTCACCGTACTTTGGGTCTTTGGTTATTTCAAAATAAACTGATCCATTGGATTCATAGGCCAGGCCATGTTCAAGCAATTTTTCAATGGCTTCCAGCTGTTCCGGAATATGTCCAGTCGCTCTTGGGCTGATGTCAGGTCGAATCACTCCCAAAAGATCCATTGCCTCAAAATGTCTGCGAGAATAACTTTCCGCAACTGCCATTGGTTCCTGATTCAGTTCTCTGGCACGCTTCAGCAGTTTATCTTCTCCTTCATCAGCATCTCCCATCAGGTGTCCAACATCAGTTATGTTTTGCACATACAATGTTTTTAACCCGCAGAAACGAAGGTATCGTAAAATAACGTCAAAACTGACATAGGCTTTTGCGTGCCCGAGATGGCTGTCGCTGTAAACGGTGGGGCCACAAACATAAAGTGACGCCTGGCCCTCATGAACCGGATTAAAAGGTTCTTTTTGATCAGAGAGAGAATTATAAATTTGAAGAGACATTTTTGCTAATTTATCACTCAGAAAAATTCCAGACAAGGAATTTTGCTAAACCTGAACTTTCTGCTTCTTTTTGTGCAAAACGAGGTTCCTGATTTTTGATCATTTCAATGTAGTGGTTGATACTGACTTCGATACGTTCAAAGAATGGCTGCGGATACACTCCCAGGAAAATAGTCCAGAAAACAAGAGGAACTAGGACTACAACTTCCCTCAGTGAAAAATCATTAAGATTTTTAACGAGGTCTTTGGTCAGTGGTCCAAAAATCACACGCTGTACCATCCAAAGCATGTAAATAGCTGCTACTAGGACACCGAAAGCTGCAACAATTCCATACCAGATATTTACCCTGGCAGCACCTATCATGGTCAAAACTTCTCCAACGAAACCATTCAGTCCAGGCAAGCCAATAGAAGCCATGGAAAAGAAAACCAGGAAAACAGCAAATTTCGGCATGGTGTGAGCGACCCCGCCATATGCAGAAATTTCCTGAGTATGCGTCCTTTCGTAAATCATTCCAACAGTGAGGAACAGTGCACCGGTAACAATCGCATGGTTTATCATTTGAATCCAGCTTCCGGAGAGCCCCTGGATATTGAGCGCAAATAATCCCAGCACAATATAACCCATATGTGCAACTGAAGAGTAGGCAATAAGACGCTTTATTTGCGGTTGTACCATAGCCACAAGTCCCCCGTAAATGATTCCGATCAGGGCAAGTACCATGAAAATGGGTGTTAAATCAAAAACTGCTGCTGGAAAAATTGGCATCGCAAAACGTAAAAAACCATAAGGTCCAAATTTCAACATTACTGCTGCCAACTGCACTGAACCTGCAGTCGGNGCCTCATAGTGTGCATCCGGAAGCCAGGTGTGCAGCGGAAAGAGTGGTATCTTTACAGCAAATGCTGCTGCAAATCCAAGAAAGAGCCAGAATTGTGTTTCAGGTGGAATCTGCATGCCGTACCAGTCAAGAACACTGAAGGACCATGCTCCGTTCAAATCCAGATAAATGTTTGCTGTATAGAGCAAAGAAATCAGCATCAAAAGCGAACCCAGCATTGTGTAAATGAAAAACTTGATGGTGGCATAGAGTCGGTTTGGACCACCCCAAATTCCGATTAGTAAATACATTGGTACCAGCATCACCTCAAAAAATACATAAAACAACACTACATCCATTGCCGCAAAACAGCCAAGCATGCCGATTTGCAGGAGCAGCATTTGAATTTGGAACTGCCAGTTGCGCTTCGCGACATTCCATGAACCGAGCAGTGCAAGTGGAGTGATGAAGGTTATAATCAGAAAAAAGAAAAGATTAAGTCCATCCAAACCTAAAAAATATTCAATGTTGAATTGAGTAATCCATGGTATGCGCTCTACCATTTGCAAGTCTGCAGTACTGGAATCAAAATTAAACCAGAGGTGCAGACTCAGCAAAAAAGAAATGCCGCTGCTGAAAAGCGCACTTACTTTGGCAGGAATACCGTTTCCCTCATCACGGAAAATGGCCGCTAAGGCTATGCCCACTATTGGTGAAAAGATTATAAGAGAAAGTATTGGAAGTACTGAAATGTCCATCTGAATTGGTTGGAAATGTTTGAGGTGAAGGTTTTAAATTAAGCTAGCGTTATTGTAAAACTTCGCTAATACTTTCTACTTCATGAAATTGTATATGCATAATAGTTTTGAGAAAAAAATCTATATATAAAACTAAGAGAATTAGCCACTTAAAGCAAGATCAATCTGAGTTGAACAAACACTGTTTTGCGCATCTAAGCATCATACTTCAATTCCCAAACGGGGCAACAAAGGTCTCATTAACTCACCAACAGTTTGATTTTCCATGAAACTCCATCTGAAACCTAATAACAAATCCAATGGATTAACTGCTACACCGGACTCCTCAATACAGCGTCCGCTGGTAAGGGCACTGGTATTGACAGCTTGAACTATTTCCTGCTCCAGAAAACCCAATTTTAACCACTTCCGCCGAAATTCTGCTAGATATTCAACTTGTTCAAAGCTGCCGAAACATATCAAAGCATTGATAAAACATAATGTCGTGAATGTTATAAATAATCCTGGACAGAGTGTGCCGGACTCCAACGCCTTTATGATTTTTTCTGGTGAAACTTCGAGCTGAAAATTCTGACTCTGCAGCATATCATCTTTGAACACAACGGTTTCCTGCCGTATTTTATTTTTGTGATGAACTTCAACGGTGAAAAGAGGAGTCTCTGGAGAAAATTCATCAAGCACTGTTTTACGGATTGTTGGTTCAAATAAAAAACGAAACAGAGGGTGTTGCGAATTTTTAAGAACCAAAATCAAATACGTACGAATAACCTCGTTAAGATCAAAATAGAGCACTGATTTGCCGGGCATGATTTTTCGCAGCTGAGCTGCACTAAACTGTGAAGCCCAGGCCGTGAACTCATCCCCCGGTTTTACAACGGGTACATATTTACGAATTGGTTCAGCAATATACGGTAGAAGACGGGTCAGTTTTTCCGGAACTTTGCTTTGGTAAACACGGGAATCTCTCATACTTCCGGGAATGAATGAGATACGTCGTTCAGTTGAATCACGATAACGGTCTGATTCTGCACGTTTTAATTCAGCAAATCCTGGAGCTTTTGGGTCAATGACTGTTTCCAAGTCAAACCGATTACTAAAATTCAAGCATCCGGACCAGGCTGCATTTGCAAACGGGACCCCGGAAAAGGCTCCAACAAAGTATGTTTCTGCAACAGGCAAACCTAATAAACTTAAATGATGCAAGGCCAGAAAAGTTGGCCCCTCAGATACAGTCAAGTGAGTTGCCGTCTGCAAAACACGTGTTCTATCCAGTGCTGTAGAATAGGCTTTGGCTTCTATTTCAGTATAGCCTATTCTGCAAAACTCTGTTTCAAAAGCTTCCCGCAATTCTATTTCAAAAGGTGGAGGAGCAACCGGTTTTTCCCAGAGTTGGTCAGCATAATCAAGTAGAGGCGTCTCCCACACCTCACCCAATATTTTTGCAAGCTCCGGGCGATTTGCGTTTTGGAGTAAACGACAAATGGTTTTTGTGTCAAGTGGCATTTGTTATAACTTGAAAATTATTATTTGAATACATAGACTTTCTCTGTAAAGTTTCAAAGTTTCAAAGTTTCAAAGTTTCAAAGTT
>JGI12176J13093_100127_pt1 | contig 8603 bp, 7 predicted proteins | sample DeeseametaMP1483_FD_13093 | JGI IMG/M metagenome (IMG submission 13093) | reverse complement strand
ATGCCGGAGTGCAATATTTACGTATGACTCAACTAATGTTTGAAAAACTGGGAGTAGAAATTCAGGTTGAAGGCGACGATTTGCTTATACCAAAAAAACAAAAACTCATCGTCAGGAAGGATCTAAGTGGAGGAATCCCAAAAATTGATGATGCACCCTGGCCGGGGTTTCCAGCAGATTTAACCAGTATTATGACAGTAGTTGCCACACAATGTTCCGGTGCGGTTTTGATTTTTGAAAAAATGTTTGAAAGCCGTTTGTTTTGGGTAGACAAGCTGATAGAAATGGGAGCACAAATTATTCTGTGTGATCCGCATCGAGCAGTTGTTTCAGGACCTACGCCACTCAAAGGGGCAAGGGTTTCTTCTCCGGATATTCGGGCAGGAATGGCTTTATTGATTGCAGCACTTGGTGCAAAAGGCATTACGGAAATTCATAATATTCACCAGATTGACCGTGGATATGAAACAATTGACAAACGGCTTAATGCTCTGGGCGCCAAAATTCTGAGAGTAAGCGAGTAGTGGAAAAAATGAAAAAAAATAAGAATTTATCCCCGGAGCAAGCAAAGGTTTTGGAGGAAGAACAACAACTTCTGCTCCTTGTAAAACAAGGGCTGCTTATGTTTGCTGCTGAAGATAAAGAAAGGAATATAAGTAACCTGCATTTGGATAATATCATTGAGTTGCGGGATTCCCTTACAGATACTTTGCCCGAAGATGTGCCTGCGGTTATGGCGCAAATGGAAAGGATGGTATTACTTCACAGTCAACAGGATTCACACAATGTTGCTTTTGGCTTTAACCAGGATGTTCCATATTTTGCACATATCCGTTTGCGTGAAAACAAACGAGAACGGGATTTGCTGATAGGAAATCAGAATTGCTTTTCCACACACTTACCCTGTCCAATTGTTGATTGGAAAAACGCCCCAATTAGTCAGATTTTTTACCGCTATCATGAAGGCGATGAATACGTTGAAGATATTGGTGAAAGCGAATTGGAAGGTGAGTTGATAACGAGAAGAATGCTGCTGATTGAGAACGGCATTCTTATGCGAATAAACTGGCCTGGAGGTGTACTTGAAGACTTATCTACAGAGCCAACTAAACATAATAAATGGCACCTGGTCAGTCATAAAACACCTCAGCTTGAAACCGGCCAGGACAAAACCCTGGATGAACTACAACCACCTGATAAATATACAAGCAGCAATGGAAAAACAACAGACCTCAATTTTTCCGGTTACAGGGTGGACAAGCATCTGCGGCAAATTACTGCGCTGGTGGATCCTGAGCAATTCGAAGTAATAACACATTCTGAATACGGGATTGTTCTGATACAGGGAGGTGCCGGTTCTGGAAAAACCACCGTTGCCCTTCATAGACTGGCATATTTGATGTCAAAAAAGCCTCAATACTTTAAACCAAAAACTGTCCTGCCGATTGTTTTCGGACCGGCTTTGGCAAACTATATGTCCAGGGTCTTGCCTGCATTGGGCGTTCATGGCGCAAGACCACGTACTTATCATAAATGGTTGTCCGGACTGCGCATCCGCATGCTGCCCGAATTACCGGTTCAATATGCTGAAAACACTCCGATGGATGTGATCGAACTTAAGCGTCATCCGTTGTGGTTGAAATACTACCGTGAAGAAATACAAAACCGGACAACAAAGTTCCGCGAACTGTTTGAGGATAAACTAGCCAAAGTCGAGGGATTGGAAATTTTGCTCAAGGCTTGGGATGCAATGTCTGATACAGCTCTGATTCCACGCCTGCAGAATTTGGCAGGTTGGTCAAAAGGTGAAGAAACAATTCAAGGTGTACCACAGCTTTCCAGTGCCAGAATGGAAAAACAACTCCAAAATGCATTAGAACAGGCATTCCCTGAGCTAATGGAATCCCCACATTTATTAACTACTCAAATTTGGAATGATTGTCTAGTCAACCGGGAATTGTTATTTGAGACAGTTGAGAGGCTTGCACCTGGTGAATTTAATGAATCTCAACTCACCGGCGTTTGGTCTTGGGCAGTCAGACAATATCAAAAGCGTCAGGAATCAAAAGAAATTGTAGAGTCAGATCTGGTTTCGTTGACCGAACAAACGGAAGACTTCTTTAACGAAGATTTGAATTTCACAGATGAAAAATCCTTGCTTGATGAAGAAGATGATACTCTCTTGCTTTTACTATATCAACTGCTGTTGGGACCTTTGAATCGTAAAAACGGCAAGCCTCTCCAATATACGCATTTGATGCTCGATGAGGCTCAGGATTTTGGTTCACTTGAGTTTCAGCTATTAGTCAGTTTAACTCCGGAAAATCTTCCCAGTGTTACATTGGCAGGAGATTTGGATCAGCGCATTATGGTTGGACGTAAACATGAAACCTGGGAAGAGTCACTGGGCCATTTGACATTACCCGATGGCTCAAAACCAGATGTGACTGCCCTGGCTCCTTTAAAAATTGGTTACCGTTCTACTCATGAAATAATGACAGTTGCAAAAAAAGTTATTGGCGAACATAGCGTAAATACAGTTTGGTACTCAACACGACATGGTGCTCCGGTTGATGTTTTCCGTTTCAAGGAACGTGGTGCAATGGTGGCATTTCTTGCAGACACATTGAAAGACCTGTCTATTCGCGAACCACTGGCCAGTGTGGCCGTGCTGACACGGACTCAGGAATCTGCAGAGAAGCTGTTTGATGGTTTGCAGCGCACAGATCTTTCTCAATTGCGTTTAATCAGAGATCAAGAGTTTACATTCACACCTGGTATTGAAGTTACAGATATCACCCAGACAAAGGGCCTGGAATTCGACTCAGTCATCATCGCGGATGCAGATGCTTCAACATATGGACCGGACATACGATCTCGACAATTGTTGTATGTGGGAGTTACACGCGCGGCACATCAACTTTGGCTTCTTCACTGTGGGAATCCGTCATCGTTGATTACCGGGATCTTGGATAAGTAAAATCCGGATTAAAATCAATTTATGGTTCGTCGAATACTTTTTGATCTCCTGGATTCACACTGATCTATACTGACTCACTTAACCAAAATTATTAATGCTCTAATGCAGCCAGTTATTAACAATCAAATCGGCAGTTTAAAAGAATCTGCCACTTTATTCATTAACCAGCTTGCCTTAAAGTTACGCAGTGAAGGGCAAAACATCTGTCACTTGGGTTTTGGTGAATCACCATTTCCGGTACCCGAACCTATGCGAATTGCTTTACAGGAAAACGCTTACCGCAAACAATATATTTCTGGATATGGATTACCGGAATTAAGGAAGGCAGTTGCAGGATTTTTTAAAAGTGAATTTGGCTATAACTACTCATTTGAAAAAATATTTATTGGCCCAGGAAGTAAAGAACTGATATTCCAACTAGTTTATTTATTGGAGGGCCCCCTCATGGTTCCCGCTCCGAGTTGGGTCAGTTATGGGCCGCAGGCAAATATTCGCTCGAAAACATTCATTCCAATTCCAACTGACCTGAAAAACGGATACCGGTTACAGGCAGAAGAATTGGAAAAAACATGTTCCGGTCTGAGTTTTACGCAAAAATTATTAATTCTTAATAATCCTAGCAATCCAACAGGAAGTGTACATACTCCGGAGGAATTAAAGGATTTGGCTGAAGTATGCCGGAAGCATGGAATAATTGTAATTTCGGATGAAATTTATGCGCTGACTAATTTTGGTGAACAACCCTTTGAGGGAATTGCAAAATATTATCCTGAAGGAACAATTACAACAAGTGGTGTTTCAAAAGCCTTTTCTGCTGGAGGTTGGCGTCTTGGTTTTGCGATGATTCCGGATGAATTAGCTAAAATAGTACCGCCATTATCTGCATTTGTGAGTGAAACTTTCAGTTGCGTTAGTGCCCCAATACAGTACGGAGCACTTTCGGGATTTGAAAATTATGATTCGGTGAGGAAACATGTTGAGCGTTGCCGTGATATTCATTGTGCAGCAGGTCATTTTTTACATCAGCGATTCACGGAAATTGGCTTAAATTGTCCAAAACCTCAAGGAGCTTTTTATCTCTTTCCTGACTTTGAAAATTTTAAAGAAAAACTTAGTTCCCACGGAATCACTTCGAGTGAAAAATTGAGCAGACGTCTATTGGAAGAGACAGGTGTTGCATTGCTTCCGGGTTCAGATTTTTATATGCCGAATGACTTTTTAGTAGTCCGCGTAGCAAGTGTAGATTATGATGGAGCGAAGTTGCTTAATAATTTTCCAGAGGAAAATCAGCTCACTCCGGAAATGTTTCCAAACCTGTTTCCAAAATTGGCGGATGCAGCTGAGCGTATTGAAAAGTGGCTTAGTTGAACAATTTCCAGCAAAATATGTTAAATTTAATTCATAAAATGTTTACCTTGATCTTAAATCAGCAAGGGCTGGTAAACTCTGTTTTCAGGCTCACCCGAAATGCTTTGCTGTATAAAAATACAGGCACCATTCATGCGGATATAAAGCTTGGAAAGTAAACCGGTTTAAGAGGGAAAACAACGGTCACATTGCAATCACGCAAGGACGCAGGTAATAAGATATTGAAAAAAAGGTTTAAGAATGAAGTTAGTTAAAGGCTATTTGGGATCTGATGTACGAATGGATGGAAGTCTCGAAACCAATGATAGTCTTCGTATTGATGCCACCTTTGTTGGAAATGTTTCAAGCAGTCATTCTGTCGTAGTTGGAACTCGAGGAAGAGTGATGGGGAAAATACAAGCACCTGTGATCAAGGTCGATGGTTGGGTTGAGGGTGATCTAAAAGCTGGTAAGCTGGTAGAAGTTTTAGGTAATGCACGTATTAAAGGAAATATTTATACTCCAGTCGGTGGTTTGAAAATGAGGTTAGGCGGAGAATTCAAGGGCAAATTTATCATGCATTTTACTAAATAGTAATGGAGCTTCAAACAGGCAAATTTATCATGCATTTTACTAAATAGTAATGGAGCTTCAAACAGGCAGTTGCAATATTTTACTTTAAGCAACTGGATTCGGTCCAGGTGAATTCCGTGCAGTTTGATTCGGTACAGATAGATTTTTATTTGAACTTGTCTTATGAACTGCTTCAGGGACCGCAGTAAGCACTGGCTTTTCTTTTTTGGGAGAACCTTCTACAAGCTTTGAAGTAGGTAATTTAGCGGGTGTCGGTGTCTGAGCAGACTGTGCTGTGTAAGTTTTTGGGGCAGGCTTGCTGTCGGTTCGCATAAAAACTGCAAATTTTGGCTGCCGCAGCAACTTGAGCAATGCTGGAGATTTGCTTTCATCCCTGAGATTGTTCGTGATCATTTCCGGAAGATTATCCAAACTTTTCAATTCAATTGTTTTCGCCTCAGGAAGTATAAGCAGCATTTGCCGGTCTGCCTCACTCATTAAATCAATTTGTTTTTTAATTGCTCCTACAAAACCCTCGATAGCAGCATCCGGAAGTTTTTCCTGGATCAGCAAGTTTTCTATTCTTGATAGTACCTTTAAATACTGTGAAGTCTCATTACGTTCAGCACCTTTTGCTACTACTTTATTTCCGTCGGAAGTAACTGCTTGAGCTTTAGAACCAACGGTTGTAGATCTCTCTTTACTTTGGACTTGCCGCTCCAGGCTAGTTTGTTTATCTGTTGTAGTGTTAGATGCTACTTGCATAGTTAATCATGTGTGTTAGTGCAATTTGGTTTATTTATAATTCACTGAACTAGTTTAATGCACTTTCTACGACTATTTTTGGAATTCAATATTTAAGCCACAGAGATTGTTGTGTTTTGATCTTTGCTTTACGTGTACAGCTTGATCTCGTGTGGTAGTTAGCTGATAATGGATATTCGATATTTTTTGAAATACATAAAATATGAAAAGATATCAATGGAACGCACAAGATTATGAGAAACATTCTCTAGCTCAGCAAAAATGGGCCAGAGAACTTTTAGACAAATTATCACTTCATGGAACAGAGGATGTGCTTGATATAGGTTGCGGTGATGGAAAGGTAACCGCCGAAATATCCAGATTAGTCTCGAAAGGAACAATTGTCGGTATCGATAACTCTTCTTCGATGATAGCACTGGCATCAAAACAATATCCGCCAAAGGACTACCCAAATCTTTCATTCCAGCAGATGGATGCCGGAAACTTATTGTTTCATGAATGTTTTGATCTTATTTTTTCAAATGCTGCACTGCACTGGGTAAAAAATCAACAATCCGTCATTGAAGGATTTTTCAAAGGATTAAGGCAAAAAGGAAAGATCCTCCTGCAGTTGGGAGGCAAAGGCAACGCAGCTGAAATTATAAGCGTACTTTCCGGAATGCAGACAGATCCTGAATGGCAGTCATACTTTGAAAAATTTGACTTTCCATACTTTTTTCCTGGTACAGATGAGTATGAATCAATTCTTCTGAAAACCGGCTTTAAAATAAACCGGTTAGAGCTTATTCCAAAAGATATGGCTCATGCAGGCAAGACAGGCTTGGAAGGATGGATTCGTACTACATGGTTACCATATACTCAACAAGTACCTGCAGAAAAAAGAGATAAATTCGTTGATGCTGTTTCTACAAAATATATTGAAAGAACACCAGTTGATTCAAAAGGCAGGCTCCATGTTCAAATGCTTAGGCTTGAAGTTGAAGCAGAAAAAAAATGAATTATTGTTTAGATAACCTGCTCACCTCAAAAACTCAAAATTCAACACCAAAAAATGCTGCTGATTCCCGCAATTGATTTAAAAAACGGACGCTGTGTTAGACTGCTTCAGGGAGAAGCAGATGCAGAAACAGTCTACTCGGATGATCCTGCAGCCATGGCCCGCTCATTTGAAGATGCTGGTGCAAAGCGTTTGCATCTGGTTGATTTAGATGGAGCATTCAGGGGACAAGGTACAAACTTGGACAGCATCCATTCTATACTTAAAACGATTTCAATTCCTGTTCAACTTGGAGGAGGTTTGCGTACAGCAGATGATGTAGAACNAATGCTGAAGTTGGGAGTGTCGTCTGTAATCATTGGAACTATGGCTGTTAAGAATCCAGATGTTTTTGAAGANATTATTAAACATTACTCNGGCGAGCAAATTATTCTGGGCATTGATGCCCGAAACCGCAAAGTTGCAATTGAAGGCTGGCAGGAAGGAACAGAAATTTACGATGTAGATTTTGCCCTGCATTGGAAAAAGGTTGGTATACAAAGAGTAGTTTTTACCGACATTGCGCGTGACGGAATGCTCAGTGGACCAAATATGGAGGCACTGCGTAATTTTGCCCGTGGTACCGGATTAAAGATTGTCGCATCCGGTGGAGTCTCTTCAATGGAAGATCTGGAACTGCTTAAAACTCTGGAAGCAGACGGTGTTGATCAGGTAATCAGCGGAAAAGCAATTTATGAAGGCAAACTTGATTTAAAGGAAATATTCAAATGTTAGCACGCCGCATAATACCGTGTCTCGATATAAAAGACGGCCGTGTGGTAAAGGGTACCAGCTTTGTCGGATTGAGGGATGCAGGCGATCCGCTGGAGTTGGCACAGCGTTATAATGAACAGTCTGCTGATGAACTTGTTTTTCTTGATATTACCGCTTCCAAAGAAAATCGGGGNACAACAATTGAACTTGCGACGCGCTTGGCACGTGAATTGTTTATCCCTTTTACAATTGGCGGTGGAATCTCTTCACTTGAAGACATGCATTCACTTGTAACCGCAGGTGCAGATAAAGTTTCAGTAAATTCTTCCGCAATCCGGAATCCGAAACTAATTTCTGAAGGCGCAAAGCGTTTTGGTTCACAATGTATCGTTGTGGCTATTGATGCAAGAAAACGTGATCAAAACTCACAAAAACAAGATACAAAAGACAAAATCTCAAAATGGGAAGTCTTCAGCCACGGCGGAAGCCTTGCAACCGGATTGGATGCAGTGGCATGGGCCGGTGAAATGGAAGCAAGAGGGGCTGGTGAAATATTATTGACTAGCATGGATGCAGACGGTCACCAGGATGGTTTTGAACTTGATTTGACTGCCGCAATCAGCGGAAAGCTCAATATACCGGTAATTGCATCAGGAGGTGGTGGAACTTTTGAACATTTCCGTGATGCTCTCACAATAGGAAAAGCCGATGCTGTTTTGGCGGCATCCGTATTTCATTATGGAAAATATACTGTTTCTGAAGTTAAGGAATATCTCAGTCAAAACAATATTCCAATACGCAAAGTATAACACTCTCTGAGAAGAACGGAACAATGTCTTTCGTTTATGAAAATTTTCGCTTATCAAGACTGATCTCGCTGGCAATATTTGCGCTCATTTTAAGCAGTGCACCAGATGCCTCCGCTTACAAAGAAGAACAAGTCCGGAGGACCAACAAGCGTGTTTGGTCAATTATTGATGGAAAAGTAGAATTTCTCAAATCGTCTTATTCTCTTGAAAAAGTTAGAGTATCAACACCAAAACCGGAACAGTTTCAGCCGACTCCTCAAACAAAATACGAAAGAATTACATCCAGGCAGCTTCAAAACATGGAGTTTATTCCAATTAATTATAAAAAAAGATTCATCCGTAAGGAAAGTCGCAAATCATTTGCGACAAACTCAAAAGG
>JGI12176J13093_100124_pt1 | contig 8704 bp, 12 predicted proteins | sample DeeseametaMP1483_FD_13093 | JGI IMG/M metagenome (IMG submission 13093) | reverse complement strand
TATTCTCACGGATAGAAACCTCATCTCTCATGATGAGATTCATCCACCAGTCCACCAGCATTACCCGTCGTTTCCGGTAAAGGGATTGATATTCCTTTCGTTGAGAGGCCGTCATATCTTTAAAATTTGGGATCGTTTCTTCTACCCAATCACTGGGCTTATCAGGTTTTGGGCGAATTTTAAGCATTTCGGAAACCGTCGCATTAAGTCCTAAATCATTATATTTTTTTATATCAGAAAAGGTCGTGCCGGGGTGAATACGATTTAGTAAATGGGTTGCCGTTTCCCTGTTCCAGCTATTATCCGATAATTTAGATAGGGATGATGAAGCATTAATTTTTTTTGGTGGTTTATTCGGTGAATCCAGTTGAAATATAAAGGGCTCTAATTCAATATCATTTTGATGAAGGCGTGCCATTTGAGGCGTAGGCCATTGAGGATCAATATGGGTGATTTGTTTTACGATTCCCTTATTGAATTGGAGGAAGGATCTTCTATCGATAAATTTAGGCATGCTACTTTAAAGTTTCTGACAAAATTACTTCTAAAAAGTTAAATGAATCCGAAATAAAATTTTTAACAATCGGACCGGTCCTCTTGGGAATTTTATGACCCCCATCATATCTTTTGAAATAAACAGGGTTACCGCGTTCCTTAAAAAAATCATGTGCTTTCTCGCTCGCCGTCACATGGATAATCTCATCCTGGTTTCCGTGAAGTAGGAGTACGGGTGTATTCTTACTTTCTTCTGTGGCTTCATTTGCCAGGGCATCTTTAAATTTGATAAATCCAGCAATGGGGACGATTCCACCGATAGCAAAGGGGAGTCGTAGAGCAATCTCGATAGCGAGGCTGGCACCCTGGGAAAAACCAATCAGAAAAATATTTTTGGGTGAAAATCCCTCAGATCTAATATCTGCTAATAATTGGTGTATTCCAACCCTGGTTTTTTCAATATCCCATCCCGTTTCATCTGTACCACTGAACCACGAATACCCTTTCCCTGAATCTGCTTTGTATGGTGCTCGAGGAAAAAACCATTGTGCATCATCAATATTCATCATCTTGGCTACTGGTTCGAAAACATGTTCATCACCGGTCCAACCATGGAGACCAATAATGGCTTTTGTTGGTTGATCAGAAGAACTAAATATTCGGGTGACTAATTTAGAATTCGCAGCAGCAGTCATCAACAATGGATACGGTATTTACATTGAGTTCTTCTTCCAAAATATAGGCGCGAATACAAGCGCCCACATCGATGCCGTCTAAAGCTGCCAGTCCTTCATATTTAGTCAAATCACTTGCCGTTACTTTCATGTAAATAAACCCGCCTAATAGATCACCGCAACTATTGCATTTAGCATCTCGATCACAAGAACCGAAAAATGCAAGTAGTATGAGGGGCAATATCCATTTATTAACAGTATGTTTAATCATCGATTGCTCTCTATCTTCATTCATTGAAATTGGCTTCCGCCATTAATACCCATTTTGCATTACCCGGTGATCTGCTCGGCTCCAATCGATAGAGTTCTCCCGTTGCCGTATCCAGCATATAATGCCAATGGGTCCGTTCGATTTGAAAGGACTGGAGTTGAAATCGCCCGGCGGCTTTATCTTTACCAAGCTGGTCTTGGACAAATGTATCTAACTCGTTCATGATTGGACTGAGCAGCGCCCATGATTGTGAAAATCATAGTGGTGAAAAGTAAACCAGTGATGATGCCTGTTATTATTTGTTTCATTATTTTCTCCGTGTGTTAATTCTCAAAAGTGCGTTCAACCTCATAGTCCGCCATGCGTTGTACAAAATCGTCTTCATCCTCTGCCTGAAGCAAGGGACTGATCGCAATGTTTTCGTCAATAGAGATGGTCATTTTGGGGCCGTAATCATGGCCGGGATAAATAATGGTATGACCGGGAAGATCAAAAATGATATTATAAACCGATTGGTAAAGTTGGCGTGTGTCGCTTCCATTGCTCACAGTTCTCCCTGTTCGACCCACAAAAAGCGTATCCCCTGTAAACAAGATGCCATCCAAAAGATAACAGACAGAATCAGGGTAATGCCCCGGTGTGTGGAACACTTCCAAACTCAATTGTCCCACCGTGACAATATCTCCATGTTTCACCGGCCGCTTTAAAGTGGATTGAATCTTATCCTCAGAATCCTTATATATCATAACCACCAAATTGGGGAAAGCGTCCACATATTCATCCATATAAGCGGTATGGTCTCCGTGGGTGTGGGTAATAAAAAGGACGATTAGTCCTTTTTTGCTCACAAAGGGCAGAATCTGTTTCAGGGGTACAGATGCATCCATAAGAAATTGGTTCCTTGTACGCATGCAGGTAACCAAGTAAGTGATGTTATCATCATAACCGCCCTTGAAAGATCGAACTGAATAATCTGTTTCAGGCATTACGGCAGGAATTTAATTCTCTTTTTCATGGGAAAGGATTCTCTTTTTGGAACAATTTTTAATCAAGTATATTCAATGATTATAATAATGCAATTGGGAGGGATTATGGAAGTTAAACAAATTGGAATGTATCTCATTATCGCCGGAGCCGTAATTTTGGCACTTAAGTTTATCAATGCCATTATCAGTTTTATTCTCAGCGATTTTCTGCTGGGATTAGGAACACTTTTACTCCTGGCAGGCGTGGCCATGCTGGCCATGAAATTTATTAAAGAAAACCGGGATGATGCGAAAGACGAACCGTTTCGGGGGATCGACAAATGATTGTGGCCACAACCGAAACCGTAGCGGGATATGTAATTACGGAAAATTTAGGTACTGTTATCGGAAACACAATTCGCGCTCGACATATTGGAAAAGATATTATGGCAGGGCTTCGAACCATTGTTGGTGGAGAAATTAAGGAATATACCGGTATGCTGGCCGAATCCCGGGAGCAGTGCCTGATCCGGATGAATGACAAAGCAAAAGAACTGGGTGCCGATGCAGTGGTGGGTGTCCGTTTTCAGACATCAATGATTTTGTCAGGAACCGCTGAACTGCTGGTTTATGGTACGGCGGTGAAGCTGGGGCGCCTTTAATCGTATGAATTGTAAGGCGTAGCCACGCCAATCGGCCGGTAAACATGCTGCGCCTCTATAATAATTATTTCTCCGAATTCCAGAAATCGTCTTCCATCAATATATCAAAGGCAGCTTGTTGTTTTTTAAGCCGGTCAGATAATACTTGATACACTTCAACCTGCTGGTTGGTGGGTTTGAAATCTGCTCCATATCGCGTTAAATCACTGCCCAATGCGGATAATCTTCCATATATTTTGGTAGGATTACGAAACGCATCTTCCCGCGCTCCCGTGAGCTTTACATCGAATAAATGGCTTTCAATTTCGTAAAGTCGTGCATCCATATCCCGCGCAGCTTTTTCTTCATCTCTCGTCTCGTAATCATTTTGAACTGAAAACCGGAGGTCTTCAACTTTATTGATGAGGGCCACATTTTCATTGATGGTTTCCCGCAATGTCATGAGGAATTTGAATTGGGCTTTGATATCCTTAATTGTTCCTGCCGTATTGGGATCTTTCAAAACAGTAAATGATTGGGTGAGCTCTTTCCCATCCACGTTGAGGATAGCTTTGTAATTTCCTGGTACAACTTTGGGCCCCAGTTTTCCGCTGTTTACATCAATGTCCCAGGTGCGAAGAGGACGCCAACCATCCTTATTGTAAGTGACCCAATCCACTCCTCGGGGATTGACCTTAAGTTTAGCAGTTTTCGTTTTTTCATAACGCAAATCCCACATGACGCGATTGACACCCCGGGTGGTTTTCCTTGGTGTGAGCTTTCTAATCTCATTTCCATCCATGTCTTGAATTGCAATGGATATTTCTTTCGCATTTGTGTCAGGGAGGAAAAAATCTAAATTGGCGCCGTAGGCAGGATTTTGTCCACGGATAAGGCTGGTGCCGTCATTTTTCATACTCTGGATAGTCTGGAATCGATAGGCATCCTGGACCGGCATGAAGTTCACTTCCTCTTTGTTGGCTTTGGCTAATTCCCGAAATGGACTGATATCATCCAGGATATAGAACCCACGGCCATAGGTACCAATGACCATATCATCAAAATGCTCCTGGAGGCTGATCCAATAAACCGGCGCTGGGGGTAGGTTGTTTTTGATGCGCATCCAATGAGCGCCATCATCCAGAGATACATAAACACCATTATCTGTTCCCGCATAGAGGACGCCAGGTGTTTGATGATCTTCCCTTACCACATGTACAAAACTGGAATAGGATTTTGGAATATCACCGCTGATTTTTTTCCATGATTGCCCGAAATCTTCAGTCTTATATATATAAGGATCGAAATCACCCATTTGGTGGAAATCCACAGAAACGTATGCGGTACCTTTATCAAACCGGGATGCTTCGATATTGGAAATGGTTCCCCAAGGAGGCATATCAATATTTTCGGTGAGATTATCCCAACTGCGTCCGCCATTTTTGGTGAGATGAATTTGGCCATCATTACTTCCTACCCAGATAAGCCCTTGTTTAAGTGGCGATTCAGTAATGGCGAACAACACCGACCCATCAAATGTCATGAGATTATCAATAGCGATGCCTCCAGAACTCTCCTGGTGACTTTTCAGATTTAAGGTAAGATCCGGCGAAATGACCTCCCAATTTTGGCCAAGGTCAGTAGATCGGTGAACGTACTGGCTGCCCACATATACGGCATTTTTATGTTCAGAAATGTGGATGGGGAAGGACCAGTGCCATCTGTATTTCAATTCTTTTGGCGTCCAGCCATAGGCGGCTTCGGGCCAGACACGAACATTTCGGGCATGACCGGTGCGGACATCAAACACTTCCAATCCACCATCATAACAGCCAGACCAAATAATATTATTGTCATTGGGGTCGGGAATACCAAACCCAGATTCACAGCCACCGAATGCTCGCCAATGTCCTAGATTAATGCCTCGTTCACGGCTGTTGCTTGGACCACGGTAAGAATAGCCATCTTGACGATTCCCATAAACATTGTAAGGGATCTGATTGTCAACATGGGCGTGGTACATTTGAGCGATTGGGAGCACCACACGCTTAAACGTTTTGCCATCATTGGCAATGGAAGCGCATCCATCGTGGGCCACCATAATTCGGTTTCCGTCTTCAGGATCGATCCAAATATCATGATTGTCGCCACCAGCGCGATACCCAGATTTAATGGTTTTACCTCCATCTTCAGAAATACTGAATTGCACATTTAATACATATATCTTTTCAGGATTATCCGGGTCTACGGCCATGCGCATATAATATGGAGCACGTTCTGCCAGAGTATGATTCCTCGTAACCAGTTGCCATGATTTTCCGCCATTATCTGTTCGATATAAACCGGGATGAGACTCTTCACAAAGGGCATATAAAATATCGGGATTACTTTTAGAAATGGCTATGGCAATTTTGCCAACTGGTTTGCCTTTTCCACCAGGGAGGCCGTTCTTATCCTGCCGTTCCCATGAGTCACCCCCATCACGAGAAATAAAAACACCGCCGGCTTCACCACCGCTGTTGAGCCCCCAAGTATTGATATAAATCTCCCACATAGCGGCAATCAAAAAATCCGGATTGTTCAAATCTATGGCAATATCAATACCTCCTGTATTTTCATCAATGAATAAAACGTGTTCCCATGACTTTCCACCATCGGTGGTGCGGTAGACACCGCGCTCTTTTTGAGGGCCGTGAGCATGACCCAATGCTGCTGCATAAACAATATTCGGATTGGTTGGGTGAATGACAATGCGGCCGATTCGAGCCGTTTTTTCTAGGCCCATATTTGTCCATGTATCGCCGCCATCGGTGGATTTATAAATCCCATCTCCTATTGCATGTGCCGGGCGAATGAGAAAAGTTTCCCCCGTCCCCGCCCAAATAATATTAGGATCTTTTTGTGAAACGGCGAGAGCGCTAACGGATGAGACATCCTGGTCATCAAAAATGGGTTGCCAGGAGATACCGTTATTTTTTGTGCGAAAGAGGCCGCCGGAAGCAGCGCCTACATAGTATGTGTTGTGATCAGAAGATACACCGGCTACAGCAATGGCACGATTCCCATCGGGACCGATAAAACGGAATTTCAGATTTTTGAAATGGTCGGCATCTAGGCCATTCGCAAATATGAGTGAACATAGTATGCCGAAAGTAAGTATTGATTTCCTCATTTTAACCTCAATGTGAAAAGAAACAGTGGGAAATATACGAATAAGGCTTACATTACTGTAGGAACAGAAATGACGAAAAGCCAGTTCAATTTAACAGGACATATATTTAAGTTCTTTCAATGAAGATGATATTCAATACGAGAATAATTAACTTCTTTGGATCTATTATTTTTTTACTGGCAGGCTTAGCTGAGGCCCAGCCGTACCAAAAATATGTTCGTACTATTTGCTATTTTTCTGACCGACCTTCCATAAAGGATATTAATAAACTTAATTTTTTAAAATCACAATTGGAAGAACAAGGCTTTACCGTCCAAACTTTACGACTTGTTTCTAAACAAAAATCCATAAAGGCACTTGAGGAAGCTATCCACGACGAATCAATTATACTGGGGATTGGAACAATTTCATTTAAAGATGCACTGGATTCCAGAAAATCTTTTTATAAATCACGCATAAGTATGAATGTAGATTTGACAAATGAAAAGATAAATATGAATCATGTTGATTTCCTTTTGGATATGATGATTAAATCTCCAGATAAAATGTTTGATTTTGCCTATGTCTTTAATAACGCTGATAATACGCCATTCTTTCCTGCTGCTAATTATAATAAAAAGGGTTTTGCCATTGGACTTCAACCAACAAACTTAGCTGAAGGTGCTTCTACGATTGATGAATGGCTAAATCGTAAAAAATCAGTCTGGGAAGAGATCAATACAATATTTAAACGGGATCGGTATTTTCTAGGTATTGATGCGAGTACAGCCCCACTTCATAGAGGATCTGGCAGTTTAGTAGGATTTATTAAAAAATTGGGGTATGATTTTTCTAAATCAACAACAACAGATTTGTGGACAAAAATCACGCATTTTATAAAAGACGAAAATTTGAATTCAATTGGTTTAAATGGTCTTATGCTTCCCTGTTTAGAGGATTTTGAACTTGCCGATGAATATGAGAGAGGTAATTTTTCAATTGAAAGAAATTTATTTCTTTCACTTCAATCTGGTCTTGGAATAGATACCTATCCTATAGGAATAGATGAAGACACAAAACGTATTTTAAATATTTTAAAGTCCGTTCAATCTTTATCTAATAAATACAATAAACCTTTATCCGTGAGATTTGTTTCCGATGGCAAAGCCAAAATCGGTGAAATAACAGATTTCAATAATCAGTATTTAAAAGATGTAGTTGTGAGGCCGCTCTAATAGATTATCTCCATTTAAATCTCCAACCGAAGGGTTAAAGTCTTCTATGAGTCCTTGAATACTCATTAAATAATTTGGATCTTCGATAAATTCAATCTTTTGGTCAGTTTTTTTTGTAAAAAAAGATAAAGATAATTATCATCATTAATCGCCTCATTATATCCAATCATTATAACTAAGTCTCCTAATCCATCATTATTCCGATCTGAAAGATTATAATATTGATTTATATAAAATTGAAGTCCATATAACTGAAATATATCTATTGTACTTTGACTGAGTTCCACAATATTCCTGTCTACTTTCAGGGCCTTAATTGAATAAATATCTGAACTTTGAGCATGAATCAGTGAGAGGTTTGCTACCAACAAAAGTAGAAAAACTATTTTCCCAACGGGAGGATTTTTGTAGAGCTACGGTTACCTACTGAATATAAAGCATCTTTTTTCAGGAGAGTACCCCGAGTAGGACTCGAACCTACAACCCTCGCCTTAGAAGGGCGATGCTCTATCCAGTTGAGCTATCGGGGCATAGATGCTTAAAAATAGGGTTGGAAAATTAAGGATTCAGAGAGTGACAGAATAGGCCAAAAATCACTTAATATTTCTCCTCGGAGGCTCCTCGAGAAAAAACTTGCATTTTACCGAGAGGAGAATGTATGTTTACCGAAGAGAAACGAAATAAGTATATCAAATAACATACTAAGGGAGGTCATATTATGGCTGAAGTTGTAAAATCGACTGGAGTTTCTAAAGAATCCGGTTATCTGTATTACCTTGGAAAAGATGGTAATGTTTGGCGTTCAAAAATGGCCCGTGCCGGTAAAGGCGGCGGCAATGCTGAAAAAGTAGCAGATGCTGGCGTTACTCGGGAATCAGGATACCTTTATTTTATAGACAAAGGTGGAAATGTCGCCCGTGCTCCAATGGCAAGGGGACGGAAATAACCGTTCAAACCCTCGACAAAAAAGCCCCGTAAATCGGGGCTTTTTTGTTTCTTACTGATATGCAAAAATATTTAAAACTCCTCATATTCTTTTTAGTGGGCTGTAGTGATTTTGGAACCAACCCCAAAGAGGAAGTGGTTTTAGACGATGTTAGCTTTGCAGAAGATATTCAGCCCATGTTGAATGCCAGTTGTATTAACTGTCACGGAAACAAGGGGAGGTTATCTGTCCGTACATATGATAATTTAATGAAGGGCACAAGCAATAATGGTCCAGTCGTTATTCCGAATAATGGTGTCGGTAGTTTCATTGTGAAAAAATTAAAG
>JGI12176J13093_100123_pt1 | contig 8752 bp, 7 predicted proteins | sample DeeseametaMP1483_FD_13093 | JGI IMG/M metagenome (IMG submission 13093) | reverse complement strand
GATGATTTTGGCGGTAATGAAACAGGAGTTTTGATTCATCAACAGAAATATGTAAAAGGGGATTGGGCTAATTCTTTGAATGAAGATGAGCTGGGAATCGAATATCATTACGATTGGAGACTGAATGAATCAGGACCCTGAAATTACTGGGCAGAGAAATTGACTTCTAAGTCTTAACTCAGTTCCGGGACAAAGCAGATTTTTCCCTCAATCAATTCTCCTGGAAGCAGGGTCTTTGTTCCATGTCCGAACTCTCCACGGGCTAACATGTTGAAGGCATCTGTCACATTACTGACTGGTTCTACACAAAAAAAATCTGCATCAGCAGGAGTGTAAATCACCAGAAAATCCAAGGGTGCATCTGCAAAAATTCTTAAGTTTGCATTCCATTCCGGCCATGAAATCAGGACTTCACGGTTCCAGCCTGTAAAAAGATTATCCAGTGCATTCTGAGTGACAATCAAACCTTGATTCAGCAGTTTGATTTCTGGAACCGACTCCAGACTCAGAGGCATAGTTTCAGCATCATTGATCCACATTTTTTCTGTTTTTGCAGTTATCGAAGCCTGAGGAGTCCGGACAAAATATGGATGCAGTCCCATACCCACTGGCATTGCAGAGTTTCCGGTATTTTTGATTTGCAGAGTTACAGTCAAGGAAGACGCCTCCAAATCAAAAACCTGACTTGCCAAATAAGAAAAAGGCCACTCATCAGGTAGAAGTTGATACTCTATTGTTGCCTTGTTTTCGGATTTTTCTTTTACTGTCCAGGGTACTTTCCAACCGTGTCCATGAATGCTGTGTACTTCAGGATAAAAATTCAGCGGCAATTTTATTTCCCGCCCCTGAAACTTGAAATGACCGTTGCGGATTCGATTGGAAAAAGGAATCAGTGGGAAACTTGCCATTTCCCTTGGGTCGTGCTTAGCAAGCCCTGATTGAATTACTGGACGCAAAAAATTCAAAGTCTGCTTTTCAGTTTTCAAACAATAACGTGTGATTGAACCTCCAATTTCTGGTACAATTTCCAGTAGTGCATTTCTGGAACGCAAAGTTAATTTTTTTTCTTTTACTTCATTTTCATTCAGCATAATGGCCATTCATTGTTGTAATAACTATCTAATATGTTCGACCAAAAATAAGTGGGATCGCAATTTTCATTCAGCAAATCTGCTGATGATTTTTACAGTAATGCAGGGGGATCATTTTTTGAAAGAGTATCATGCATGGACTGCTTAAAGCAATTATTTGGGTTTTAATAATCTTTGCCGTAGTTACATTGCCGGCATATATCTGGAGCAAACTTGACAGAGAATCCTATGAAAACTTTTTACTTCATAGCGTTTCTCCTTTATCCCAAAAGAGCCGCAACAATATTTTACAACAACGCTACCAGAATCCAATTCCCTGAATCTGAATTCTTAGCTAAAAAGGATGCTTGCAACAGTTCAGGTTAGGATCTTGAGATTGTCAAATCTGTCAAACATTCCAGTAATTATCTGCTTTATAAATTATTCTGCAACTTCTTGCGAAAAGTGCAATTCGGCTGTATAACAGAAAGCTGTAGCGTTTAACAACAATTACTTTTACGGCTTTTCTGTGTTCATTGCTCATTACCCCAATCCTTCTTTTCGGTTCTCCATCTATACTGTACTGGCTCTGTGCATTTTCTTTTTGCAAACTCATTCAGCCTGGCCACGGGATATCCTGCCGCATGCAGTAGTTTTGGGACTTAGCGACGGTTCCGCACCGGATGTTTCGGAACAAATCTTGCTTCATAATTTACGGAAAGAATTAGCCCGGACTTATGATTTCAGTGACCAGTCTTCCTTTGAACAAGCCCTTCAAAAACGGAGACAGTCAACCAATAAACAATCTTGTCTGCAACTAAAATGCATCTTGAAGATCCTGAAAAATTTTCCGCAGACAAGCTTGTTTTTGTTGAAAAGTATACCAAGGGAAACTCGGCTTACTCTGGTTCTGATTGGAGAAAACCGGAAGTGGCGTGTAAAGCATGAAGCATGTTTGGAGTGCAGATTGACTCAACAAGATATGTTAAAAAGCATCGTGCTTCGGATGGGGAGTTATTCCGTACATCCAACGGCAGTGCTGGATTTAAAACCAGAGCAACCGTCTAAATCATCTTCTCCTGAATATTCATTAAAAAAAGAAGAGTCTGATCAAAAAATTAAAACTGAAGTTACAAATTTAATTCCTGAACCGAAAATCAGTGAAAGTGAAATAGTTCCTGCCAGAAAGGCAATGTTGCCGCTCGAACTGCTAAAATTTAAAATTGCGCAGCGGCGTTACAATCAGTTGATCTGGAAAAATATTAAAAAAGATTTAATGTTCTTTCGACAAAAACACCGTAATCAGTCCAGCAGGAACTTAAAAACTCGACTTCGTCTGCAAATTGATCAATTTGGCAAGGTCATTGAACGACGACTGTTAAAAACAAGTGGTTCACAAAAGTTTGATAAAATTATAATGGATTCTGTGGATCAGCTGAAACTGCCTCCGCCAATGGAGCTTTTAATTCGTCATCCGCCATATGTAGTAACAATTCTGATTCAGCCTTGAAATTTATTTTAAATGGAAGTTATTTTAACCGAAGATCAAAATTCTGAACTGAAAACTCAGGAAAATAGAGCACTGGAAGTTAAGCAGCCCGTTCTTGAACCGGGAGAGGCTTTGAATCTGGTTTTTGGTGAATATGCAGCCAACACGCAGCGTGCTTATGCACGGGCCTTCCGGGATTTACAGCAATGGGCAAATATCAGGGAGTTGCAGGAACTGGAAAACTTTGATCCACTGCGGATGCTGGAATACAAGAATCAGTTGAAAGCCTCTGGTAAAAAGCCATCTACAATTAACCAAACCATGAGTGCCCTGCGCAAAGTCTGCAAGGTGCTGACAGAGTTTGGCTATCTAAAAGAAAATCCTTTCAAAGCCTCTGTCATTCGGGCAGAAAAAGTTGACTCTGCGGCCAGTAAAGGCGCACTCCAGGTTTCGCAGTTAAATGCTATGATTGAGGCAAATGAAGTTATTCATTATGATGGACGAATCGCGACGCTGTTAAGATTTCGCAATGGTCTTGTGTTGAAATTCCTGTATCTGACTGCGGCAAGACGCGGCGAAGCAGCAGATTTGCTTTGGGAAGATATAGTGCAGGATGGTTCCTTTCACGTCGCAGTACTGCGGCATACAAAAAGCGGAAAGGAGCAGCGTATCAAATTGAGAAACGAACTGCATGCAGAATTTGAAGAGTGGCACAAAATGCTTCAGGCTAACAAGATTGCAGCACCAAATGTTTTTCCTTCTCTTGGTTTCCGTACACTTGGTCACAAAATGTCAGGAAAAGGTATCAATGACATTGTCGCCAGACTTGGCAAAGCAATTGGCTTAAATATTTCCGCCCACTATCTTCGGCATACCGCAATCACACTTGCACTGGAGTTGGGTGAACCTCTGCAGAAAGTCCAGTCCTATGCCCGCCATGCCTCCGCCAACACCACAATCCGCTACTTTCACGATCGGCAGCTCCTGGAAAAAAATCCAACTGACAGCCTTCCGATGATTTAAAAAGACGCTCTCTTCCAGATCATTCTCCTACTGGCCGATCGGAAAAATTGATGGAAGCTGATTTTTATTCCACAAATCCGCCTTTGGTCATTTTTGTCGGATCAAGCGCTTTATCCAGTTCTGCTTCTGAAAGATCACACATTTCCAGGGCAACTTCTTTGAGAGCACGATTTTCCGCAAAAGCTTTTTTGGCAATTTTTGCTGCCAGATCATAACCGATCAGTGGATTGAGAGTTGTTACCAGAATTGGGTTTTTGCCGACAAGCGCCTTGATGTGATCTTCACGCACAACCAGCTTTGAAACGGAACGGGCAGCGAGATTCCGGGATGCGTTCGACAGCAGGCGGATGGACTCGAGCAGACTGTGCGCCACCATCGGCAACATCACATTCAACTCAAAATTTCCGGACAAACCGCCGATACTAATCGCTGCATCGTAACCAATAACCTGCGCGCAGACCATTGCCATTGATTCTTCAATCACCGGATTTACCTTTCCGGGCATGATCGAAGATCCCGGTTGAAGTGCCGCCAGCTGAATTTCTCCGAGCCCGCCGTTTGGTCCGGAATTCATCCAGCGCAAATCGTTGACAATTTTCAAGAGACTGACTGCCAGAGTTTTTAATTGGGCTCCCATGGCAACCGGTGCGTCCACCGTTGATTGTGCTTCAAAATGATTTTCCGCTTCCCGAAATGACTCACCGGTAAGTTTTGAAATTTCTGCCGCGAATTTGGGTGGAAATTCCGGATCAGTATTAATCCCGGTTCCAACAGCGGTCCCGCCCATCGGCAGTTCCACCATCTGCAGCAATGCTGATTCTATGCGTTGAATACCGATTTCAATTTGCCGTGCATAACCGCTGAATTCCTGTTCAAATGTCACCGGCATTGCGTCCATGAGGTGTGTCCGGCCGGTTTTGACCACATGCGAATATTCGGCCCCTTTTTTCAAAATTGTTTCCCTCAAAAATTTAAGTGCCGGAATCAAAGTGTTTTTGGCCTCAAGTAATCCCGCAATCCTGATGGCAGTCGGAAAAGTGTCATTTGAACTTTGACCAAAATTTATGTGATCATTCGGATGCACCTTGACCGACAAGTCCGGAACCAGTTCCATCGCACGGTGCGCNATNACCTCGTTNGCATTCATATTACTCGACGTNCCGGATCCGGTTTGATAAATGTCGATCGGAAAATGCTCGTCCAGCTTGCCGTCAATCACTTCCTGCGCCGCAAGNTGGATCGCGTGTGCTACATCTTTTGGAATGTTGTCCATTTCAGCATTAACTTTTGCTGCACCCTGTTTGATTACGCCCAGTGCATGAATCAGCGGACGGCTGATGCAGATTCCGCTGACCGGAAAGTTTTCAACCGCGCGCTGGGTTTGCGCTCCATAAAGTGCCTCCTGGGGAACCTTGACTTCTCCCATTGAATCTTTTTCAATGCGGTATGCTTTACTCATTTTGTTCCTTTCTTTTAGTTTGTTGTGGTTATTTGTTTTTGTTTATTCATCACGTTGTTTGGTGAAAATATTTTTGAAACAAATATACTATTTATTTTTGTCAGGATAAAAACGTAATATCCTCTCATTGTAAGCACACCCCTGGATTCCCGCTTTCGCGGGAATGACAACTCCCTACCAAGACAGTAAACTATGTATTCCTGAATTACTGATTTCCCGCAAAGCTTGTCTTTGACACTACAAGAAAACTTAAATCACGAAACAAGAACCCAGTTCGAGAAAACCACAAAACTGTCATTCCAGCTGGAACAAAAAACTGTCATTCGAGCGAAGCTTTTCCTGTCCCTGAAAGTACAGCACTATTGTCTAAGCCAATACACCACCGTCCACTGTGAATGTGCTGCCTGTAACGTATGAAGCTGCGTCAGAAACCAGAAAAAGCACCATTCCGGACATCTCACTCGGCTGGGCAATTCTGCCCAGTGGAATTTGCGGTAAAACAGTTTTCATCAGCTCTTCATTTTGTGTGACTGCAGAGGCAAATTTAGTGTCAGTGAGACCGGGAAGCAGCGCATTCACGCGAATATTNTCGCCCCCAAGTTCTTTGGCAAAGGCTTGAGTCATGGAAATCAGGCCTGCTTTTGTAATTGAATAAATGCTTTGCTGATGCATCGGAATACGACCGTTTATCGAAGAAACATTTACGATTGATCCACCTCCGTTTTTCCGCATTAGTTTTGCCGCATGCTGGCACATGAAATATGGTCCCTTCAGGTTCACATCCAGTGTTTTATCCCATGCCGCTTCATCTGCATCCAGGACCGAACCGTAGAAAGGATTGGTTGCCGCATTGTTGATCAAAATGTCCAGTCTGCCGTGGATTTTCTTAATGTTTTGAAAAAGTGATTCTATCTGTGCAAGATCACCATTGTGGCAAACCATGCTGGAAGCCTGATTGCCAGACTTTAGAATTGCTGTTTCAACTTCTTTTAAATTTTCTGCCCTGCGGCTGGTCAGAATGACATTGGCACCAAACTCAGCCAGAATTTGTGCTATGGCTGCCCCAATTCCCCGGCTTGCTCCGGAAACTAAGGCAACTTTTTCAGTCAAGTTAAATAATGGTGGAATTTCCATACATGCTCCTTTATTTATGTGTATTCCATATTATCGTTTGTCAACTGAAGACGCAATGCGGTTTCGAAAGAGACAGTAGTCCTCGAAAGCGAGAGATTTAAGTATTATTACCAGAAAGTTATTTTTGACGGTCCCAAAAAAAGTCTGAAATCTAATCTGTCATTTTGACCGTAGGGAGGAATCTTAATGATATTAGTGCGGTTGCTTATACAAGATTTTTCGCTTCGCTCGTAATGACACAGTTACAGGACTTTTTACTACGGCATCATTCATATAAAGACAGTTACGAAAAGCATTAGTTTTTGATTATGATTGCATAGATTTTGCGTTGTCACATTGGTTCATCTCGTATAAGCTATACAAGGAGACGTTTTGACTGATATGATCAAAACTGCATAATTCTTCTTCAGTATTAAATAAAATGGGAAACTGGATCGCTTTAACTATTCTATCACTCGTGGCAATGATTGTCTTTCGAAAGAAGAGACCTTTGGATGAAAAACTGGAACCTCCGTCAAATTTTACAATGTTTTTTCATCCCATACAGGGAGAGGGTGATTTGTTTATAGGTGGTGTTCTTGTTATATATTTTTCTTCAAGAATGTTCCTGGCACTATCTCAAACCATAAGGTCTTTAGTATTTTAGCTTAGACAACCGACGAAAATAACGATCTGCAGTTACTGTCAGCTGTGCTGATAATTCTATTTTTAACAAAATGATGCGACATTTGTGGGTTTTTGTGTTGACTGTTTTTCAGGATAACTATGTCAGAACAGGCACTTTGCTGGGCCTGCTGGCAGGATTTTGGAGCACAGAAATTATAGGCGGGGAGCCGACTACAAATGCTCTAATATACGGCTTCATCGGTTGGGGCGTTGGAGTTTATCTGGGCCATAATCGTTCCGAAAATTCACATTACCCAAAAAAAAAGAAATTCAAAGTCTTTCAGGGTGGACGTTAGTTTTTGTGGTTTGCGAGAACTCACTTTAAGAGCTGTTTCTCTTTAATTTTTCGGTTCGCACAGACTGCGATGCTTTTTCTCTTTGTTTGCTGAAATTTTCTGTCATGGTCAAAACCAAGTTCAACAAAACTTTTTTCGGTACAGAACTTCCCATAATTCAGGCTCCAATGGCCGGAGTTCAAGACAGTGCTTTAACAATTGCTGTTTCCAATGCCGGTGGTTTGGGCAGCCTGCCCTGTGCGATGCTTCGACCGGATGCACTTCGTGCAGAATTGAAGTCCATCAAATCCCAAACCAGCAAGCCCTTCAACCTAAATTTTTTTTGTCATACTGCTTCCGAACCAGATCTTGAGCGCGAAGCAAAATGGCGCAAAATTCTGCAGCCCTATTTCAAAGAATATGGTTTGAAAAAGAGTGATATTCCAACAGGATCCGGACGTATTCCATTCAATCAGGAAAGTGCAGATCTGCTGGCAGAATATAAACCTCCGGTAATCAGCTTCCATTTTGGTTTACCTGCAGACAGTTTGCTGGCACAGATTAAAAATCAAGGTGCTTATGTTTTGGCCTCTGCAACCAATCTTGAAGAAGCAAAATGGTTGGAAGCAAATGGCACGGACGCGATTATTGCCCAGGGGCTTGAAGCAGGAGGTCATCGCGGCATTTTTTTGAACAATGATCTCTCAACTCAAGTTGCAACGTTTGAGCTTTTAAAACAAATTGTTGGGATTTCCAAATTGCCTGTAATTGCCGCCGGTGGAATCTCAACCGCAAATGATGTTGCTAAAGCCCTTTCACTTGGCGCCTCTGCAGTCCAGATCGGTACAGCATATCTGCTCTGTACTGAAACAAAAACCAGTCAAATTCAACGGGCAGCTATAAAAAGTAAAAAAACCCGCAAGACTGTCATCACAAATATTTTTAGCGGCAGACCGGCCCGTGGAATCGAAAACCGGAGCATCCGAGAAATTGGTCCAATCAATGCCGATACACCGGAATTTCCACTTGCTGCTGCCGCAATTTCTGCTTTACGTACAAAAGCTGAAGCAGTTGGAGTTGACGATTTTACACCACTTTGGTGTGGAGAAAATATCAGCGGCTGCAGTGAAATTCCTGCTGCAGAATTAACACGGTTGCTGGTAACTGAACTTTAAAGTATTTATAGGAGCAGTATGAGTAAATTATTTTTTATTATCTTATTTATTTTTGGACTGAACTGCCTGACTTCACCCGCAACTTTTGCAGGAAAAGATTTTGAAAAAGCCATCTTTGCAGGAGGCTGTTTCTGGTGTATGGAATCGGATTTTGAAAAGATTTCCGGAATAAAAGATGTCATTTCAGGTTATATTGGTGGAACTACTAAAAATCCAAGCTATCAAAATTATGGAAGAGCTGGTCATATTGAAGCAGTGTTGATTCCTTTTGACCCGTCTGTTATTTCTTATGCAGAACTGCTGGAAATATTTTGGATCAAGATTGATCCTACTGATAAAAATGGACAATTTTGTGACCGAGGTCATGAGTATTCAACTGCAGTTTTTTATCTTTCTACAGAACAAGAACGATTGGCGGAAGAATCAAAATCTCTGCTTGAAAAATCCGGTATTTTGAAAGA
>JGI12176J13093_100122_pt1 | contig 8763 bp, 8 predicted proteins | sample DeeseametaMP1483_FD_13093 | JGI IMG/M metagenome (IMG submission 13093) | reverse complement strand
GTACCTGCAAAACCAAAATATTCACGTGATGAATATGATAAAAAACAAAGTGAATGGAAGAGTATCTAAATCTAAGATTTTACTTCTGTTTTGAAGACCCAATTCTTAAGTTTTGTGAGAATAAACACCCAAATGAATATTAAAAATAATGCAAGAAACACTTTAACACCAGAGGTAATTATCGGTTCAATATCTTTACTAAACGAAATTGGTCCCACAAATACTACCACTAATCCACCACCAATTATTATCAAAACCCACATGACAAAGATAAAACTGTAAATTTTCATTGCCATTAAATTTTGACACCCATCATAAACGCAGTGATAATTGCTAAAACTCCAGAAAACATTGCTAATTTCAAAACTTCATTACAAATTTGTTTTTCTGACAATGGTTTTTTGGCGACAAGCAACCTCACTAGTGAAATTGGTGCATAATTCTCATCAGTAGATTTTAGCTTAAAATCATCAGTATGTGAAGTAGGATTCTTAATTTCTCGATGTTCAACAATTCTTTTCACACTTGAAAGAAACAAGAATGAATTTATGATAGCGGGTAAAATTGCAATTGCTGCAATAACTTCTACCTCACCAACTATAGCTATAACACCATAAGTTGCACCAAACATAACTGCTCCGGAATCTCCAGGAAATATTCTGCTTGGAAATTTGTGATATTTGTAAAAAGCAAGAGAGGCAAAAGCCAAACATAGACAAGCTATACCAATTTCATAATTCTGTAGAATAAATAGTGAAATTGCCAATGCAAAACTTGCAATTGTAGTGAATCCACTTACTACTCCATTGAGGACATCAATAGAGTTGAATGTGTTTCCTGTAATGGGAATCATAAACACTATCAAAGCTAAATACAAAGATGGTATTTTGACTGAACCAAATAGTGGGAAATCCAGATTTGAATCATATGCACCTAACAAAAGTATTGGTGCTGCGCAAAATGCAAGCGTCACAGGCTTAAACCAACCACCCATTACTTTTCTGTCATCTATTATTCCAACAGAAAATCCCAGAATTGATGTTATGATTATAGCTAAAATCTCTGAAATTGGAAAAAAGAAATAGAGCGTGATTTCTGATGCGACAATACCAATCAGTATGGAGATGCCACCTGGTCGTGGTATCATGACATTGCCTTTTTTGTTAGCATCTTTTACTGTCAGATTTCGCTTTTCTAAGAATTTAATCAAAATGGGAGTAAAAGCATAAATCGAAACAAATGCAATTGCTGATACAATTATCGCCGCGATTATTTTTTCTTCCAATTATCTGACCTTTTCTATCTGTAACTTGATACTTTTTGCAATAGTCATACCAATTTTATCTATTGCTGCTAATTTCTCAAGCGAGGCTTTTCTCAAATCTACACGATCATGAAAATTATATTTGTACAATATTTTTGCTCGCACACGCCCTACATTTTTGATTTTTACTAGGTCAAGGTATTTTTCTGGGACACCATGTCGAATTCGCTGTCTGAGAGTATCTAATTCATCAACAAGAATTTGATTTTTCCAAAACCTAGCAATTTCCCTAATAATGTATGCTAAACGTTCTGTATTTTGACGTATTTGAAATATATCACCAGGTTCAGCGTTAAATTCTTCAGACATGGTAGAATAAGTCATACCGTCAATCCAATAATGTAATATTAGTAGGCTTTTTGTCCAATCGTGATCCAGCTTCTGTTCTACATATAATTTTTCATGCTTAAAATTATCATGAATCTCTTCCATTTTTTCTTCAAGTTTTTCTGTGATACCAAATTGCGGATAGAATTCAGGAAGATTGGTAATCATATGTAAGAAACCGAATGTGTGTTTGTTTCCTTTAACATAATCTTCAAGATAGGCAGTTATGTCGAATGCAGTCTTAGGATCAATTCTTAACCAAAATATTTTTTGTCCAAATTTTGTAGGCTTGAAACCACCTTCATCGGTAATCATATCATATGTTCTCAACTCTTTTAGACGTTCAGATATTTTATTTTCTAACTTATCATCAGACAAACCACCAAAAGTTTGAGAAAAAAATTCGTTGATCTTTTCTTTAGAAATTGCAGAAAAAGTAGATGACGTTGCAATTAAACCAAGTAAATGAATTCTTAGAGAACTGTCTCCAAGTATTTGTGACTCGAGAGATTCTGGAATACCGTCTACATAATGCTCCAGATATTGGTCAGGCGAACCCTTTGCTACAATTATTGATTCACCCTCATCATCATATTGTGGTCTGCCAGCTCTTCCGCACATCTGTTTGTACTCTAAGATAGTAATTGGTGCATTTCCATTGGGACCAAATCTGAATACACTAGAGATTATTACTCGACGAGCTGGGAGATTTACGCCTGCAGCCAACGTTGGAGTTGAAGTTAATAGTTTGATATTGCCATTTTTGAATTCAGTTTCAATTATGGTGCGACATCTTTGATCAAGTCCTGCGTGATGAAACGCAGCGCCATTTTTTACTGCATCTGCTAATTTTTTTACTAACTTTGTTTGATCTTCAGTTTCCCTTGGAAGTATTGTTTTAGAGATTTTAACTAATTTTTCAAGTTGATCTTTTTTCAGTTGTCCTGCAACAAATTTTCCAGCTTCAGTCGCAGCAGCAACTGAACTAGATCTTGTCATAGTGAATATCAGACTTTGTGCACCATTTTCTATAATATCTAATCCTAGTCCTATTGCGGGGTTTCTATGCCTAGTTTCTCCTTTTTTATCAAGATTTCCTTCAGATTCAACACGATCTTGATTCGTTATAGTATGATTGCTGTACACTGCCTCAGATAATGGTACAGGTCTCCATTCACTTTCAACTAGTTTACAATCCAACCATGCCGCGAGTTCAGAAGAATTTGATATAGTAGCGCTCAATGCAATCATTTGTGGTTTTTTTCCGACATATCCAGTTTTTAATCGAGTCAGAATCATTTCCAGTGTAGGCCCCCTACCACTATCACCAATTAGATGGATTTCATCAGAAACTACCAATCCTATTTCATAAATCCAAGATTTTTGAAATGTCATCATTGCATCCATGGTTTCGTTTGTAAGAATTATAATATCTGCGTCGTCCAGCTCGTTACCTCTTGAATCAAAATCACCTGTAGCTATCGCCACTTTGATTTTACTTCCGTTGATTTTTTCTAATTTTTTAAATTCTTCAAATTTTTCAGATGCTAGTGCTCGTAATGGGGTTAGATAGATTACTTTGGATTTATTTTTTGATAGATGAGATATTGCTGCTAGCATTGCAATGAGTGTCTTTCCACTCGCAGTGGGTACAGACAACAGCACACTTTTACCATCAAGAACTCCCGCTTTGACGGCATCTTCTTGTGGGGGGTAAAGCTTTGTGTATCCTTGTAATTTTAAGAAATTAATTATGTTAGGAGCAAGAGATAATTCATCAATTTTCATCTTACCGTGTTGTAATGACCTGGTTTTGACTCATAAATAGTTGCATCTCGGACCATTCTACGAATATAATTTCTAGCTTCTTCTTCATTAAATTTCTCTGATTTTACAAGCTCATCAACAAATGTTTGTTCTAGTACTGGTGACTGCGGTTCACCCTCAAGTGATTTTAGAATTTCCATAAACGTAGCCAATTTTGAAACTTCGCTACGAGGGCGACCCTGTAGCACGCCAATGTCAATCTTTCCTGTGTTGACATCTATTCCCGCATTCTTCAACATTTCATTGAATAAGTAAATTGCCCTATCTGCATCATCTTCCTCAACTTGATTTTTCAACAAAATCCTTGCTCGTGCAGTAGATAATCTAATTAGTCCTTCTAGTTGTCTTGGTGTTATCGTGATCATTTTTTCTTTATCTTCGCCTTCAACGCTTCTCATTTTAAGATAGAATTCCATTATCTTATTTTCAGCTTCTTTTGTAAGAACTGGATCATTTTGTTTTGCATATGCCAAATATTTTGTAAGAATATCTACATCTATAAGCGAAGTAGTGTCAGTTCCAGACGTTCCATGCTGACTTAGTATATGCTGCGCTATCTGTCTATCTTTTTCCTCATGTGGGATATCTCTTACAACAAAGACCAAGTCAAATCTTGTAAGAAGTGGGATTGGAAGATTTACATTTTCAGTTAAATTTTTGAATGGATCATATTTTCCAAACATGGGGTTTGCCGCAGCCAATATTGAGGTTCTTGCATTAAGGGTCGCAACTATACCACCCTTGGCTATGCTTGCTGACTGTTGTTCCATCACTTCATGTAGAGCGCTTCTATCCTCTGGTCGCATTTTGTCGAATTCGTCTATACAAACTAGACCTTGATCACCAAGAACTACAGCCCCAGCTTCTAGCATAAAAATTCCTGAAGCATCACGCACAACGGCGGCAGTAAGACCCGCAGCAGTAGAGCCTCTTCCTGACGTATATAGTCCTCTAGGAGCAATCCTTGCACAGAACTTTAGCATTTCACTTTTTGCAGTACCCGGATCTCCAACAAGAAAAACGTTGATGTCTCCTCTAATTTTTGAGCCATCTGAAAGTGCTCGTTGTGTTGAACCGACAATCAACAAAAGAATAGCTTCTTTGAATAACTCATGCCCCCGAATATGCGGTGCGAAGGATGCAATCAATCTATTATAAATATCTGGGTTTTTTGATAATGTTCTTATTATTTTTTGTTCATCTGGGGAAATTTCTTCCCTTTCTGTTCGTCTTGTACCTTTAATTCCCCTGCCTCCAATAAATTCAATATTATTTCCATCCATTCGTAGTCTGTAAAGCGCGCTTTCAGATTGTTTTACTCCAAATACTCGTTCCTGCTCAATTCTGACAATTCCAGTTAAAATAATTCTATCACCAGGACGTGCATAATCCACCAAGTCCTGCTTCATACTGACGTTCACATAGTGAGGCAACTGTCCTGGTGGAAGATCCTCAGGCAATTCCTGCAATCTAACTATTTGAAAATCTATGAATCTACTTTCTTCAGCCACTATAGCTAAATTGGTATATGGACACCTTGGACTCTGACATTTTACAGCTTTATCCAAGCTCATTCCATCAAGCAAAGTAAATTTTGAGATGTGTTTATCAAGACACTTGTAAGTTAATTCTTTAGCCAGCGGTTTTACTTCTGAAGCTCTTACCACCATGCCAGATACACTTGTCATCTTTGTGATTACTTCAGAGTTAATCTGACGTAAACTTCGTTCAGCAGGAAAGTTTGCTATACGTGCGCGTATGTCATGTTCGATCTTTCTTGCATATTCCGGGAAACGTTCTTGTAATATTTCCTTAATAGCTCTTGAAAATGCATTAAGAATCTCGTCAGGACTTTCAACAAACTTTGATTCAATAAATGGAACCGACACCAAGTCATTAAAATCTACAACAATGTACTTTGCTCTTTTTGGCATCATTTGATCAATTTGTTCAACATAAGAAAAAGATCCTGTAGGATCTTTGAACTGCGTTAGAAATTCCTTTACTTTGTCTGCAAGTGCTGATTCTGTTTGTGATTCCTCTGTAGTCATTTTTTGTTACCTAATATTGTTTTAGAAAACTTTGTGCTATTATCGTGAAGGTTATTGTAGAATTCACGTTCTTCTACAGACAGTTTCTGAGCAATCTCAGCTGTCAGTTTGGATGCATCTGCAAGACGAATTATTTTGGTTTGCCTAGTTCTAAGTAGTTTGTTTAGCATGCTTTCAACCCTGTCATAATCTTTTTCAGGCAATCCTTTCATGTATGTTTTCAACTTTATGTAAAAATGAGGATCAGCTTGTTGTTGTACTTGAAGTGTCGACAGATCAAATTGACCTAACATTATCTCCTTTTCAACAGCCTGTTTTAATTGTACAAGCATATCTACATCTTGAATTTCAACATGTTTTTCAGATTCTAAAACATCTGCAACCCATCTAGGAATATTAAGAATTTCACCCTGTTTTCCTTCAATTGAAATGCCTGAAACATCTAATTTCAGATCTTTTTTAAATTCCACTTTAACATCCTTTAGACTATTTCCTATCGAATGCATGTGTACCAGTTCAGACATTTCCAATGGATCTGTAACACCATTGAACCATTTAATGGATACGATCGATCAAATGAATTTACAAAAAGCTTTGATCATTTGATCCTTTATGTCATTTATTAACAAGACAGGCTGGTTAAGATCCAATGTCGTCATCAAGCGTTATGTGGGTAGAGAAATACCGTCCCCAGAAAATATCTGAATTGATAAATCAAAAGGAAATTATGGGCAGTATTAACTCTATGTTGAAAAACCAGTCTGAATTACCTCATCTTTTATTTTCAGGTTCAGCCGGAGTAGGAAAGACTTCTGCTGCACTTTGTGTATCAAGAGAGATCCTGGGTAAACATTGGCGGGACTATACTTTAGAGCTTAATGCATCTGATGAGCGGGGAATTAACATGGTAAGGGAACGTGTAAAAAAATTTTCACGGTTTGCAGGATTAGATACAGAAATTCCGTTTAAAATAATAATTCTTGACGAGGCAGATGAGATGACAGCAGATGCACAAACTGCACTTAGAAGGATAACTGAAGACACTGCAAAAATTTGCAGATTTATTTTAATTGCAAATAATTTATCAAAAATAATTAAACCTATTCAAAGTAGATGTGTTGTATTCAAATTTACTAAGATTTCAGACAAGGAAATTCTCTCTCAATTAAAATCCATTGGTAAAAAAGAGAAGATTAAGGCAGATGAAAAAGGATTGAGTGCTATATGTGATTATACTGATGGCGATCTACGTCATGCAATTAATATTCTTCAAGCAGCTGCAAGTTCAGGAAATGTAACCGAGTCAGTTGTCAAATCAGTGGTTGGATTAACTAAAACAAATGATGTTCAAGATGTTCTAAAATTAGCCCTTGATGGAAAGATTTCTGATGCAAGGGACAAAATGATAGAACTGATCAAAGTTTATGGAATGTCAGAGTCAGATTTTCTAAAATATATCAATCAAGCAGTTTTTAATTCCAAAGCCAACAACCTTGAGGGAATGTTAGAGACAATTGCAAAGTATGATTACAGAATTTTGGTAGGTGCTAACCCTGAGATTCAGCTGTCAGCACTATTAGCAGAGTTAACAAAATTTGGGAAATAACAAGCGCAGAGAGAGGGATTCGAACCCCCGCGTGCTTGCACACACAGGCTCTCAAGGCCCGCGCTCTACCAGGCTAAGCGACCTCTGCAAAAATCAGTTATTATGACTGGTTAAAATTTGTTTTAAAGAAAAAAAAACGTTAGAAATTACTTTCTAAACAATTCCTTTGCTCGGTACATCATGATGTGAGTGTGGGTTTGCTGCTCCAGAACTTAGATTTTGGTAAGTTCCTGCAGCCTTTTCGTGAAATTCCTGTAAGCCTTGGTCCACTAATACCGCTTGTGGAGGACAAACTGATACACATGCCATACACCAGATACAATCATGTTCTCTAATTGCATCAGCCTTGTCTGTGTAATCTAATCTCTCTTCTTTCTCAGTAGTACCTAGACCTTTCCATGGTGTCTTATCTTTCACTGCATCTATGCCTGAAATGTCCTTGTCAGTTCTGTACCATTGAAATATTTGTACAGGACAAGCCTCAATACATGCGCCGTCTGCAACACAAGAATCCCAGTCATTTGCCACCATAGTACCTGTTATACCTAGAGGAACCATCTTCTCTTTGTGCTTTTTATAGTCAGCAAGAACTTTTTCGTCCTTTGATGCTTCAACTAGCCCTTGAGATGGCCAAATCCAGTGAAAATTTTCGCCGTCATCCAGTGCAATCTTTCCGATCGGCTTTTTGTCTCCTTTACAGAAGTCCTCTTGAATTGGCATTAAGAATTCTATTTTTAGATATTATTTAAATCTAGACAAATTTAGTTATTCCTAACTGGAAATTTTAAAATTTTTAGTTATAACACCGTTTTTCATTTTTCCTTACGTTCATATCGTTTCATGATGGTTTTTGATTGTTGGATATTATCAAATATGATGTTTATAGCGGACCAAACATTGGAATTTTTACCAGTGTAAATGACAAATTTGTTTTTATTCCAAATGGATTTGCCAAAACTAAGGCTGAGAATTTAGCACGCTATCTTCAAACTGAATATCTTATGACGCCTGTTGCCAACACCAGATTACTTGGTATTCTAATGGTTCTAAACAATCATGGAATACTTTTACCTAAAACATCTTCTCCAGATGAGATCGCAAATTTACGAAAATGCACTGGCTTGAATGTAAAAATATTAGATACGAAATACAATGCCCTAGGAAATTTAATCTGCGTTAATGATAAGGGCGGAGTTATTTCTCCCATTATTGAAAAGGAATTCATCAAAGAAATTGAGGATGTTTTAGATATCGAAGTGATCCAAAAGAAGGTTGCTGGATTTCATCAGGTTGGTGCTGTAATGGAGGCTAACAATCTTGGAGGTATTATTCATCCTGAGGCAGATGAGGAAGACATTAAAAACTTTTCAAATGTTTTAGGTGTTAACCTTGAACCTGCAACAATAAATGGAGGAATTCCATTTGTTTCCTCTGGCATGTTAGCAAACAGTAATGCTGTTGTGGTTGGCAACTTAACAAACGGCCCTGAAATTATGATGCTAACAAGAGCATTTACAAATTAAGAACGTCTTTTGGGCTTGTAACTAAGTCGTCTAAAGAAATTTGCTTTTCTGTTCTATCCACCATATTTCTTAAGACAACTTGTTTCTCTGAAAATTCTTTGGGCG
>JGI12176J13093_100107_pt1 | contig 9643 bp, 9 predicted proteins | sample DeeseametaMP1483_FD_13093 | JGI IMG/M metagenome (IMG submission 13093) | reverse complement strand
AGGAGAACAAGAAGAAAAATATGCTATATGTTTTGCTGCTTACAGGATTTAGTCTCATGATCATCTCATGTGATAAAAAGGATAGTACATAAAATACTACCAGTACTGAAACAACTACCAGTGTATCATATGTTTCGGTGGGCACTAATGGAACCATCCTCACCTCATCTGACAATGGAACCACGTGGACTTCAAGGACTTCTGGGAAATCAAACGGTCTTCAAAGAGTTATCTACGCAAACAGTACCTTCGTGACAGTGGGTGATTCCGGAACCATCCTCACCTACCACAAACCGTTCAGAATTATTCTCCCCTATTTTGTTTCCCCGCCACGTAAGATGGGTCTACCGTTCAATGGACAAAAAAATAAAAAGATAAGGGGACATGAAACTTAGTGCGGCCGGTTAACAACGACTGGAAATTACCGCAAGTTTCATACACAAAACTTGAGTTAACAAAACAAAAACATTTTTTTCTTGACTTTTNTAAATCTTTTTGATAGATTACGCTTTTATTTGCCATGGGGGTAAATAAAATGTTGCTTCCAGTCAAGTCCGGAAGTAATATCAATCTGGCATTTCCATTTCGGGACTGCTTTAATTCTAATTAATGGAGAAAGAATGAGAATCTTCAAACTAAGCATTGCACTGTTGTCAGGACTGTTTCTGACCTTCAGTCCAATCGCCTTCGCTAAAGTGACTGGAAACACCATCACTTTAGGCTCAGCGATTTCGTTTACGGGAAAATATTCCTCGAACGGTATCCACGCTTCAAATGGATACAATCTGGGAGTCATACGTGTAAACGAAATGGGTGGCGTCAAGGTGGGCGGTAAGACCTACAAGCTTGAGATCAAGTATTATGATGACGAATCGACCCCGGCACGTGGTGCTCAGCTGGCCGAACGTCTTATCAAGCAGGACGAAATCAAATACTTCCTTGGGCCATACAGCTCAGGTTTGACAAAGGCGATTGCTCCGGTGACGGAGAAATATAAAATTCCGATGGTTGAATCTGAAGGTGCATCGAGGTCTCTTTTCACCCAGGGATACAGGTATCTATTTGCAGTACTTTCCACTTCGGAACAGTATCTTGCAAGTGCAATCGGGCTTGCAGCTGTAATCAACAAGAAGAATGGGAAATCCCCGGGAGACGTCAAAGTTGCCATGGCATTCGAAAATGATCCATTCTCACAAGATGTGCGTGCCGGTGTGATGGATGACATCAAGAAACATGGATTGAAGATTGTAATCGATGACAAACTGCCCAGGGACTTAAGTGACATGACACCGACACTTCGCAAGGCTAAGGCTTTGAAAGCAGACCTTCTAGTTGTTTCAGGCCATTCCAAGGGCGCGGCGACACTAGGCCGCCAAGTTGTTGAACTGAAGGTCAAGGTGCCAATGATTGCAGTCACACACTGTGAATCCGCAAAGTTGATTAAGAAATTTGGCGCGGGAGTTGATGGCTTCCTCTGTCCAACCCAATGGGCGGAAACCCTTACATACAGCGGCAAACATTTCGGTTCCGCAGCAGAGTATGATAAGCTCTTCAAAGCAACATTTGATGGTTACAAAAACGTTCCTTATCAGGCAGCACAGGCATCAGCAGCTGTCCTTGTTTGGGCTGAAGCGTTTGAGCGTGCGAATTCCTTTGATACTGAAGCACTGAGGGATGCACTGGCTGCCACGGATATGAAAACTTTCTATGGAGATATCCGTTTTTCAGTAGCGGGTAACAACATTGCCAAGCCGATGGTGCTGAGGCAGATTCAGAATGGGAAACTGAACGTAGTTGCTCCACCCGAGTGGGCGTCTCACGCTGTTGATTGGCCCCGTTGATTTTCATTTCCTAGTAGTATTTTCAAGCGTTCCCGTTTAAACACGGGAGCGCTTTGCTTTTCCTACCACGAATCTACAATTTCATGTTTGACAACTTAAGCCTGTTGGGTTTGGTGCCACTGCTGAATCTGCAGCTACTTATCGATGGTATTTTGATCGGTTCTATTTTCGCTCTTGCCGCCTATGGTCTGGCTTTGGTCTGGGGAGTGATGAATATCAAGAATCTTGCCCAGGGAGATTTTGTCATCATGGGAGGCTACATTGCTTTCACTCTCTCACAATCTCCTTTTAATTTGCATCCCATCCTGACTATTCCTTTTGTTTTCGTGTTGATGTTCGTTTTCGGCTGGGTGTTGTACATTACCATCATCCGCCGTGTGATAGAGCGGGATCTTTTCACCTCACTTCTGGCTACTTTCGGCCTGGCCATTGTGATTCAGCAATTGATCAATCTTGCCTATGGACCTGATGTGCAGACGGTTGAATCAGGCATGGCAATCCGGGAATTCTTTGATGGAGAAATTACGATTGCCGATACCAAATTAGTGTCCTTCCTGTTGGCAATGTCAATGGCACTCCTGATTACAGTTTTCATGAAAAAAAGTCGGATGGGTCGTGCTATAAGAGCTACCTCACAGAATGCGCGTGCCGCACGAATCATGGGCATTGACACCGACCGGGTTTATGCTTTCACTTTCTCACTCAATGCGGGGATTTGCGGAGTTGCGGGAGTTTTAATTTCCATAATCTGGGTCATTCAGCCATTTTTTGGCATGACTCATTCAATCAGATCCTTTGTAATCGTCACATCAGCAGGATTTGGCAATCTCATTGGAGTAATTCTTTCTGCTCTGGGTCTGGGAGCAGTGGAACAATTCAGTGGATTTATTTTAGGTGCAGAATTTCAACAGGCTACAGTGGTTGGACTATTGGTGGGAGTTCTCATTATCCGTCAAATCATTCAAGGCCGTCAGCGTCAGGTAGTTAAGTGAATCTCAAACTAAAGAAAATCCTTTTTTACGGAGGAATACTACTGGTCGGAATCTTTGCTCCAGTTGTTTTCCCTGCTTATACCTTTCAACTGGCAATACTTTGGTTGATGATTCTGTTTGCGTTGACCTGGGACATCCTTGGTGGTCAGATGGGGTACAATTCATTGGGTAACATCCTGTTCTTTGGTGCAGGCATGTACGTCTGCGTCGTTGTCCAGATAGGGATGTATTATGATGTCGCAGAGTATACCGCGCATTTTGGCGCAGTAAAAATTGATTATACACCATACCAGTACTTCAGCGGCTTGGCTCTTGGATTGGTACTGGCGGCATTATTTTCTTTGGTTTTGGCGGTGATTTTTGGATGGATTGTCTTTGGCCTTCGTGGACCGTATTTCGCGATCGGTACGCTTGGTGTTGCTATTGCTGCCGGTGAGCTGGTTGGTACATGGGACTACGTAGGGGGAGGTGGAGGTATCACCGTACCAATGTATCCGGGGGATCCGGACGACCGCGCAGTGTTTTTTTATTCTCTCTCTTTTGTTTCTGCAGTCAGCACTTTCATCTTTCTCAAATGGCTTTATTCAACCAGGTTCCAACTGGCAATCAACGCCATCCGTGATGATGAAGAAAAGGCCGAAGCAATGGGAATCCATACCAACCGCTACAAGACTATCGCCTGGTCATTTGCAGCATTTTTCCTGGGTATTTCTGGAGGAATATTTGGCAACATGACTGGATTCATTGAACCTCTTGAAGTGGCATTCCCTACTGTCACTTTTGGCATCTTCATGGTTCTTATGGTATTGCTGGGAGGCAAGGGCACTCTTTGGGGGCCTGTCATTGGTGCGGTTCTTTTTCACTTGATTAAAGAAATTACCTGGACCTATCTGCTTGGCTGGCAATGGGTTGCACTGGGGAGCCTGATTATCATTAATGTGGTTTTTTTCCAGCAGGGAATAATGGGTTGGGTGATGGAAAAGTGGCCGGATTTATTTGGTATAAAAGTTGATGAAGATGTGGTTTCAGCTAAAGGAACAAACTCTGTTAATAATAAAGTGGTCTCATGAGTAATATTATTGAGGTCAGGGGAGTGAACAAATCTTTTGGGGGAGTAGTTGCTAACCACGACATTTCTCTTGATGTGCAGACTGGAAAAATTACCGGTTTGATTGGTCCGAATGGATCCGGAAAAACTACCCTTTTCAATTCTATCGTTGGATATCATCCCATTGATTCCGGAACCATCCAGTTCGCGGATCGAGAAATTTCAAAGATGCGGGTGCAAAAGATTGCAAGATTGGGGATTCTCCGGACATTTCAGCAAACAAGAATCTACTCAGAAATGGATTGTGTTAAGAACATGCTGATATCTGCCGCGCACCACCATACAGGTTGGTTTGATATGTTTCGAAAGTATCCTCAGGAATTGACTGAACGGGCTGAACACTTGCTGGAATTCGTTGGTCTTTTTGCCAAACGCCATCTAATTTCAGGCGACCTTTCATTTGGTCAGCAAAAGCTTCTGGAGTTTGCCATGGCTTTGATGAATGAACCCAAGGTGTTGCTTCTTGATGAGCCGACTGCTGGCATCAATCCTACNTTGATNAANGGGCTGATTAATCGTTTGAAACGGGCCAACCATGAATTCGGTATCACTCTCTTTGTTATTGAACACAATATGAGAGTGGTGATGAATCTGGCAGACAGTATATACTGTCTGGCTCACGGGGAAATGCTGGCACATGGGACTCCGGATGAAATTAAAAATAATCAGAATGTCATCAACGCCTACCTTGGAGCTCATTGATGCCAGAGGATATCTCTCCTAAAAATACTAAATCTGAATCTTCATTTGGCTATCATGATGGGGAAGTTGAAAACATCATTTCCGTTGAGGACGTCAATCGACAGGCTCAGGAAATTGCAGAAACAGTTGGCAAAGAAAAAATAGCCGGACTTGTCGAGGGTGATCCTTTTTTGAAAATTGAAGGTCTTCACGCGGGTTACGGGAAGATGGAAATCCTTCATGACTTTAACCTGCAGGTTGGTAAAGGGCAGTCGCTCTGTATGATTGGTCCTAACGGAGCAGGTAAATCTACGGTATTGCATTCTATCTTTGGTTTTACAAATATCTATTCCGGAAATATTCTGACTCGGATTGGTGATACTGAAACGACAATCACTCAAATGAGTTCCAGCCAGAAACTAAAAGAGGCCGGAATCTCCTATATCCTTCAGGATAATTCGGTTTTTCCGGACATGACAGTGGAAGAAAATCTGATGATGGGAGGTTATCTAAAGGAAAACACGGATGCCGCAAAGCAATCAACAGAGCGCATATTTGAGAAATATGATCGACTAAAAGCAAGGCGAAACAAACCTGCAAAGGTGCTCTCAGGAGGAGAAAGACGTCTGCTGGAAATTTCAAGAGCGTTGGTAATGGAACCCAACATTCTGCTTGTCGATGAACCGTCGATTGGCCTGGAGCCGCGTTTCATTGACATGGTATTTGAGATTCTCGATGACCTTCAACGAAATGAAGGCAAGACCATTATCATGGTGGAACAGAATGCCAAGAAAGGTCTCGAATTCTGTGATATCGGTTATGTGCTTGTTTCCGGAAATCTAGCCATGGCCGGCAGCGGAGATGAATTATTGGAAAATCCGGATGTAGGACGTTTGTTTTTGGGAGGATAACAAAAGTTGCGACCTTTCAGTGTTCCTTTGCAGAACTAAATTCTGTCAGCAACTTTAAAGATATATTCCGGACGAAGATGCTTCCTCTTCCGGAAGCGGAGTCCCGTAAGGTTGTTGCTGCTGTCCAAGCTGCAAATCATGTGTTCCCACATAAACCAGTCCCAATAAAAGTACGGCGATAAAGATCAGAATCACCTTCTTTTCCTGCGGATCAAAGTTATCAAGCATAATCAGAACTGCCGCAAGAATCTCAGGTCGTTGCTGTAAAAGCGGCGTATATCGTTAATGTTATGTTTGAGCATTGCAGGCCGTTCTACGCCCATGCCAAACGCAAATCCACTCCATTCTTCAGGATCGTAACCACCGTTTCGCAAAACAACCGGATGTACCATTCCCGCACCTGCAACTTCCAGCCAGCCTGTATATTTGCAGAGTCGGCAGCCCTTCTTTTCACAACTGCAGCTCATATCAATTTCAATACTGGGTTCAGTGAACGGGAAGTAACTTCCGCGGATTCGAACTTTACGTTCCGCACCATACATTTTATGCGCGAATTCACTCATCACGCCGATCAGGTCTGTGAGACGGATATTTTTTCCGATGGTTAAACCTTCAACCTGATAAAACTGGTGTTCAGAACGTGGAGTGATTTGTTCAAAACGGTAGCATTTCCCCGGCAGAATCACTCGAATCGGTTCCGGATAATATTCACGCATTGCCCAAATTTGACCCGGTGAAGTGTGGGTACGCAAAACGACTTCATCGTTGACCCAGAAAGTATCCCACATATCACGCGCAGGATGATATTCCGGTATGTTCAGTAACTGGAAATTATACTCGTCACTTTCCACTTCCGGTGCTTCGTAAACCTGAAAACCCATTTCCTGGAAAATATTGTAAATAATACGTAAAGTTTGAGTGGTCAGGTGGAGGTGACCAGTGGTACAAGGTCTTCCGGGAAGGCTAACATCCAGGTCATCAATTTCCAGTTCCTGATGAAGTTTTGTTTCCTTCAAAGTTTTCTGGCGCAGTTCAAAAGATTCCTGTAACTGCTGCTTGACTTCGTTGATGACTTTTCCCATGACAGGCCTCTCTTCTGAAGAAAGAGTCCCAAGCTGTTTGAGCAGGGCAGTGAGGTCACCTTTGCGTCCCAGATACTGATGGTACCACTCAGGAAGTTGATCTGTACTGGTTATAGCATTAAGCTCGTTTTGCCCCTTTTCGCGGAGCATATTTATTTGTTCAAGCATTTTATAATTACAGATTATTTATTAGGAGTTTGAATCCGCTTCCGAACTTTCCCTGTTGCTTTCTGTTTCAGCTAAATTTATGTCAATTCCTGAGCTGCGCAGTCGTGAAAAAGACTCCATGACACTTTCCAGTTGTTTAACTTCTTTTGCATTTTTCAGAATGCGGTACCTGAATTGCTGAAAGGAAATTTGATGACTGCTTGCAACTCTGAGAGTTTCTTTGACGAACTCCTGCAGATCTAGGTGCACCTCGTCAAATTGATCGCACCAGCGATTATAACTTAGATATGCGTCTTTAAGTTTCACAATCTCAGGTTCAGGTATATCCGTTTCAGATTTGGTGCCTGCCGAACCTTTCGCATTTGGTATTTTACTGTGCATCTGCAACTCCCTCTCCAGTGTTCGCGCGAGATCGGGACGACCCAGAGGATCAGATAAACCTGAAACAGATAAAGCTGCCGGCACTTCAGGTGTCGCTGGAATCAACTTAGACGCAGTTTGTGCTGCAGGGCTTTCTGACCTTTGCGCGGAACCTGTTTCCAAGTTGGCTATACGCTGCTGAACCGTATGTATCTGATCAATCATCCTGGTCAGTTCTGTCTGCAGACCACTAATCTCAGTAATTCCGGGAGTTTTATTTTCTCCACCTTTAAGCACTTTGGGGATTACTGTTATTTGTTGTCTTTTTAGCCAGTCAGGTGTGGTCAGTCGCGCTTGCCAGTCTGGATGCTGATTCAGCTGTTGATCGCAAGCATTCAGCCATGTTTGAAAACTGAATGGCCGGTTAGGAATCTGCAGCGGTTTCTCAAATTCAAGCGGACAATCAAGGTCAGCTAACCACTGGAGCCAATCTTCCCACGTCTTTTTTGTTTCCTGCTCCAGCAGGAACTGCAAAAGTCGCTCTTCAAGCGCATCAATGATGCTTGACATTCGAACCCTCTATTAAAAACTAAAATCAGTGCTTACCGCTTCCTTCAGCAGAATAAATGAAGTCCAGAAACGCCCGAACTGCGGCACTTTCTCCAAATGTTTCCTCTATTACCCGCAGAGCCTCATCATTTTTTAGATCGGGACGATAATAAATCCTATGGGCTTCAAGTATTTCTCCAATTGATTCACGGCTAAAATTCTGACGTTTCAAGCCGACTATATTAACACCCTTTACTTCAAAACGGTTCCCATAACCTGTGGCATAAGGTGGAATGTTTCGATCAATCAAAGAAGCAGCTCCCGTATAAACATAAGATCCAACTCTTAAAAATTGAGCTACTCCGTTCTGTCCGCCCAGAGTGACATAGTTATCAAGAGTAACATGACCGCTCAAACCAGTGTAATTTGCAAGAATATTATGGTTGCCGATGCTGCAGTCATGTGCGACGTGTACGTAACCCATCAGCAAATTATCATCTCCTATGATTGTTTTTCCGCCACCGCCGACAGTTCCGCGATGTACAGAAACACCTTCACGAAAAATGTTTTTGCTTCCGATAATTACCAGTGATTTTTCCTGATTATATTTTAAATCCTGAGGTTCACCGCCTACATAAGAAAAAGGGTGAAAAATGTTTTCAGTTCCAATCGTTGTCTGACCGTCCAGGACAACATGGGATTTTAAACTGCAGCCATTTCCAATTTTGACACCGGAACCAACCATGCAGTAGGGTCCGATTTCCACATTAGTGCCAAGCTCTGCACCATCTTCTATGATGGCGGTTGGATGAATTTTATTCATAAAAAATTATTAGTCATGTGCGTTGTGAAGGCTCTTTTGCTCCTGCAAAGTGATAAATGAATACATCCATTGTGTGCTAAGTTAAAACCTAAAGTCAAGAAAACACTGTGGAGAAAGAAACCCACTCTTTTCTGAAACATTTTCTGTAGATGTTCACTGAAGCAAGGTTCACGAATTGCATTCATCCTGCGTAATGAAGACATTATTGAAAACGACAAACGAATGAAAACTGTGATAAAATATTTATTTATATTGTTGAGTACACTGCTCTTTGCCTTTACTGCAAGTGCAGAAACTTTGCGGCTAAACAGCGGAGAGTCTCTGGAAGGAAAAATCCTGAAAATGGATGAAAATACTTTGTTTATTGAATCACATCTTACTGCCCAGGAATTAAAGATTGACCGGGCGGACCTGAGTCTTATCGAATTTGACTCATCCGCCCGCAGTCTTGCCCGGCGGCTTGGAATAGGCCTTCATTACAGACCAAATGGAAATGAGGAGAACCTTTCTATAAAAAACTGGATTAGTGCAGTTGATTCAGCAGAACTGATTGTTGGTTACAGTTCAGGCACGCAGGACACATTTGGATTCGAATTACGTTATTCCCGGGTATTCATGGTTGAAGGCGCCACCGATCTTTTTTATGGAGCCGGTGCAGGAATTCTTTCCATAGACAGCAAACGCGGCACCATTTTCAGATTTTATTCAGGTAGTGAGTTTTTCCCTCTGAGCAGCCCAAGTTTTGGTTTTTCACTGGAATTAGGTGTACAGCGTAAACAGGGTGTTGGAGACGTTACTCAAAGCTTTTACAATGCAATAGCTGCACGTTACTATTTCTGAAAGCGGCAAACATGGGCAAGAAAAGCTCGCTCCCGTCCCGTCTCACTTTCGAGGAATCTGAGCAGAATGATGCTCTAATGGAAAAGATTTTTGCCGGCCTCGATGATGTCCCGGATAAAGAGCCCGCACTGGAAATTCCACCCTCTGAATCTTCCCTTAAAAAACCCCGGACCTCTCCAGCAGACTCAGTATCCAGTCCGGATGCTGAGCTGGACTTGCACGGAAAAACACGCGAAGAATCAATTATGATGGTCCAGAATTTTGTAATGACCTGCCATGCAAATCAAT
>JGI12176J13093_100101_pt1 | contig 9805 bp, 7 predicted proteins | sample DeeseametaMP1483_FD_13093 | JGI IMG/M metagenome (IMG submission 13093) | reverse complement strand
AACCCCTTTAATTTCAATCCAGGCAAAAGACTCCTATCTGAATTTTACTGTTTCTGCTGCTGTAATGGCTGAAGTAGTCTTACCTGATGTTTTCTGTGGAAAGTATTTCACAGAGCCCTCCAACATTTCCCGTGAACGGGTGATGATTGAATTTTCTCAACCAAATACACACAAAGGTTTTCATGTTGGACATATGCGTAATGTGGCGCTTGGAGATAGTTTGTGCCGTATCTTTTGTTACAACGGCTATGATGTAGTCGGAGCAAACTACATTGGTGACGTTGGAGCACATATCGCAAAATGTTTGTGGTTTTATAGTAATTACAACACTGAAACTCCTCCGGAAAAATTTCGTGGAGAGTGGTTAGGTGAACTTTACACGCATGCAGTAAAAAAACTGGATGAAGCAGAAGGTCAAGAGAAAATTAAGTTTCAGAAAGAAATCAGTCAAATTCAGCAAAAACTGGAAGCAAAAGACGAGCAATTCATTCAAGAATGGGAAAAAACGCGGGAATGGTCTTTGTTGGATTTTCAAGAAATATATGAGTGGCTGGATGTAAGTTTTGACCATATTTTCTATGAGTCCGAGGTTGATGAAGAAGGCAGGCAAATTGTAATTGAAGGAGAAAAAAAAGGGATATTTCAGTATTCAGAAGGTGCAATTGGGATTGATCTTGAGGAGGAAGAACTTGGTTTTTTTATGCTCCTGAAATCAGATGGGAACACCCTCTATTCCTCAAAAGACCTTGCACTTGCACAACACAAATTTGAGCATTTTGGAGTGAAGCGCTCAATTTATGTGGTTGGGGCTGAACAAACGTTGCATTTTAAACAAGTTTTTGCCACCCTCAAAAGAATGGGCTATGAGCAAGTCGACAAGTGTTTCCATTTACCGTATGCACTTGTGATGCTTCCAGAAGGTAAAATGAGTTCTCGTGCAGGAAATGTGATTCTGTTTTCGCAGTTGCGCAAAGAAATCATTGAAAGTATCCAATCCAATCATCTAGGAGAACATCGGCAGGAATGGAGTAAGAAAGAACTTGAAGAAACGGCTCAAAAAATTGCAGTGGCAGCCATTAAATACGGTATGCTAAATCAAGACTCAAATAAGCAGATTGTGTTTTCAATGGACGACTGGCTGGTTTCTGAAGGAGATACCGGCACCTATCTGGTTTATGCCTACGTGCGAATCAGGAGCATTTGTCGGCAAATTTCTCGTGAAGTGGTCTCTGATGTGGACTTTTCACTATTAGCACATCCCAATGAAAAAAAGCTTTTACGACAGATGCTGGATTTCAATCGCACTGTATTTAAATCCGGTGAGCAATACCGTCCTTCATTACTTGCCCGGATGCTCTATGAGTTTTCCAAAGATTTCAGCCGTGCCTACAACACATGTTCAGTAAAGCATGCTGAAACTGAAATGCTGCAAGCTGCCAGATTACTTTTATTTCACTGTGTTGCTGAAACTCTCCTGCAGGGTCTTCACCTCATTGGAATCTCACCACCAGAACGGATGTGACAAGATTGGAAATATTTTTGGATTAAAGACTTTAGGATTCCAGGACCATTCAAGAAAACTATATTTTGTGTCTTTTATGGTACTGGAACAAGATTCTACAATTAGATCATTTATGCTTAAATGGTTGTTTATTTTANTAATTTCACTCATCCTCTCTACGGAATTATTTGCAGACTATTTTAAATGGGAGATTCTGGTTTCCGAAAATGGTTACGGAACTGAGAGCCACACTATCCCTGTTGATTCAGAAGGNAAAATCAAATCTGCAGCAAATTTGGCTGAGTGCAGGATGGTAAGTTTTTGGACCCGGATAGAATCTGAGTTGCTGCTGGAAGGAAAAACTTTGGTCTGTGTTTTTGAAGACAAAAGGCAATCCGTCAGCGTTGTTTGCAGAGACAATCACCTTAACCGCAAATACAACAGGGTCAAAGAGCTTTATCCAGTTGCAAAAGATGGATTTCGGATCAATCCGGAATTAGGCGCAGGTTCACCCTATTTTGAACTGCGCTGCTATTTTTGAAGATCTGCTGCAATTAGAGCAAAGCATTCAAAATGGACTGCACAGTTTCGAATGAACTCTTTGCGGCTTTTTTCAATGATGTAGAGGAAAGTTTGTGTCCATTTTCTCCAGCTAAATCACTGAGACAACGTACCACGATTGCAGGTATTCCAAATTGTTCTGCAACCTGAGCAATTGCTCCTCCTTCCATTTCAACGGCCTGCGCACCAAATTTTTCATACAACTCTTTCCTGGTTTCTTGACACTGAAGAAAAACATCTCCGGTCAGGATAGTACCCATCCGGACATCTGGAAGTGAGGTATTGATTTTTTCCTTTATCACCGAATCTAGAACAAATTCTGCTTTATTTTTCTGTAGCCCCATGGGTATTTCCCCTGCACGGTAAACTCGGATATTTCCGTCTTTCAGTGCACCGTAATCATACTGAATCAAAGACTCACCAATCAAAACTTCTCCAATTTCCATATCCGGATCAATACCTCCCGCGATTCCGGAAAAAATAAGAATTTCACACTTAAATTCCTGAATTAGAATCGTGGAAACCATCGCTGAATTGACTTTCCCTATCCCACATTCAACTATAATCAGCTCATGGAAAGAATGTTTGCTTTTGAAAAAAGTTCTACCACCAACCTGCTGTCCAGAATTTGTAAGCAATTCAAAAAAATGTATTTCTTTGGGGATGGCGCAAAGGATTCCAATTTTCATCAAAGACACAAATATAATTGACTAAAAATATTTTTTACAAATGGCCGGGAATTCTCTTTTTTTGCACCACTCGTAAAACTTCCCGCTTCCAAGTGCACAGGACGTGGTACCAAAGAATAATAAAAGGATTACGATCCACAAACCTTTACTATGTCGTACTTGCAAAACTAGAGCATTGAAAAATTTGCAACATTTTGATTTTAGAACCATTTTCACCTTTCATCAGTTATCTCAAAAACCAACTGTGCAAAATCATTCGTTCCACCATCCTGCAGAATTTCATGAAGCCTTTTCCCCATTTCTCCCGGAACACGTTTTTCCAAAAAACTATTCCACCACTCTAGGCCAGTGGAAGCTAAATCTACCTGCGAAATTATTTCTGCAGCCTTGTATTTTTTGATAATCAAAGCATTATCTTCCTGATGTGTTCCCGGAAGTGGAATGAGAACAGTATCTTTTTGTAAAACAGCAAGTTCACCGAGAATCCCCATTCCTGCGCGTGTCAACACTATTTCACTCCTGGAAAGCAAGTCACCCATGCCTTCATGGATAGTTTCTATCTGGTGGTAATCCGGATGAGAAAAAGCGGAAGATTCTTGTTCCAAAGAATTATTCCATTTTGTTCCAGTGAGGTGTACAACTTGAAAATCAACAAGCCAATGTTTTATCAAGGGAAAGATGGCTTGATTCAAACCAACTGCTCCCTGACCGCCTCCTGTGACAAGTATAAGCGGGCGTTCCGGATGTAGACCAAAACGTTCATTTGCACGTTTTGCACTGGCAGAGTATATTTCCTGACGTACAACCGGGCCTATTTTTCGTTTCAAAGATATGGAAGGAAACTGACTGGCAGTACTATCAAAATAGAATACAAGCGCACTGCTGACTGGAGCCATCAAGCGGTTAGCCAGTCCGGAGCGCAAATCCATTTGCATAATCACGTGAGGGATCCTTAAAAGCCAGGCGGCATAAGCTACCGGTACACTAACAAAACTTCCTGCAGAAACAATAACCTGTGGGCGGAAACGGAGCAAATAAATCAAACCTGTTATTCCACCTCCGAGAATATACAAAGGATCGATAAAATTTCTCCAGTTCCAATAACGCCTGAGTTTCCCTGAAGGAATGGTGGAAAACGGTATCTCAGCTTGCTCTACCATTTTTCTTTCCGGACCAAATTTACTGCCTAAGAAAAGAAATTCGGAGTTCTTTTTTAGTCCTCGGATTTCCTGTGCCAAAGCCAGCAGGGGTATGGTTGGACCACCAGAACCTCCCCCTGTGAATAAAACTCGAACAGTTTTATCACTCATAGCTTGCGTCTCTTTTCCTGTTAGTTGACACTTCCTTCCACAACGAGTGATTGAGCCTTCTTCAATTCTGCTTGAAGAATGCTGCTCAAACCTACTGCGTCATTGCAGAAAATCCATTCCACTCCACGGTTAATTTCTCGAAAAAGATTATTTTTAGACCTGGGATAACCAACTCCAATATTTTGTCCGCAGTCCAAATGTTGCTTTACTAATTTTCTGTGAAGTAACAGATAATGCCCACCAAGACCGGCATAGTTTTCATTTAACGAGATATTACTTAATATTTTTTCATTAAAAACCGCAACCAAAATTTTTGCTGAATTTTCGGTAAAAGTCACTAATTCCAACATTTCTGGAATCAGGCAGAGCAAATGAAAATCTTTTTGAGGTTTTAACTTAGAAAAAAGTTCTTTCAGTATCCTGTTTTGTTTTTCGGGTTGAGGATAATATTCTTCTTTGGCCTCCACCATTAAATGCAATTTTCCCCCGTAGCGCTGAAGTACTTCTTCCAGTGTTGGAATATGAGGGCAGATTCGATTTAGATCTTCCAGTTTTGTTTCTGAAATACTGGTATTAGAACCGTACAATCTCATTAAATCCGGATCATGGGAAACAACTGGATACAAGTCTTTTGTCCAGCGAAAATCCAGTTCAATACCCCAAATCCCATCCGTTTCTAGCGCATGATCAAATGCAGTCAAAGTGTTTTCAAAAATTTCTTGGTTGTCATGCTGCCCGCGGTGAGAAATAATTTTACATTCCCCTAATTTTTCCAGAGTAGGAGTCTGTTGGGGTATGACAGCAAAGACCAAATCACAAACCTGCATCAAGCGGGTTTCCAGCCAGGTTGGAAGTTCCATAAAAAATTAGAGTGCTATTCTTTTATTTTTTTGTACACAAACCCCTAAAATTTCCATACCACTAAACACTATCGGGAGATTCTTCCCAGATTTCCTTTACAAATTTTAATGGTCTCAACTTCTCAACTATTTTATGAAAAACTGGCCAGGAAACCGATTCAAGTTTTATACGAATATCTGCCTCTTTATTTTTCNTAGCGGCGGTTTCGGAATTAATTATTGCTACACCTGCATCCTTTATTATTTTCGTTATTTNAAAAAGAATCCCTGTNCCATCAATCACTTGGAAATGAATAATGTGAGAACGAGTTATTTTTTTAGAGATTTTCCANGCCACATCAATTGGGATNTTGTTTTGCTGCAGACGTTTATTTTTACGANTTAATTTGGAGCAGTTTGTGACGTGTATTTCAATTTCATGATCATTACAGATAAAACCTGTGATTTTGTCTCCAGGAATTGGGAAACAACAACTAGCCAATCGGATTAAGGGATTTTGAATATCTTCGATCAAAAAAATGTTTTTGTCGCCACCAAATATATTCCCCCAAAATTCTGAACCTATCATCTCTTTTATACGACCAGTATATTGATACTGAAGCAATTTATATTTTCTGAGAAACATTTTCAGAGGACGTTTTTGCAGTCCAATTTCCTGAAAAAATTTGTTTGCTGATATTTTTTCTGCTTTAAGTGCCTCTTTTACAGCCTTGGATTTGATCCATTTCTCTGTGCCTTGCTCATTACCATAATCTCGCAATTTCCGCTCCAATAATGTCCGCCCAGAATTTCTGGCACTGATTATTTTTTGTTGTTCCAAAGCACGTTTAATTTGGGCACGGCTCTTTGCAGTTTTGACTTGTTCAAGCCACTCCTCTCTTGGCTGAACTCCACGGTCTGTGAGAATATGCAAAGCTTCCCCTGCAAACAACTGACGCTCACGAGGGACCCTTTTTTTTGTTGTTCCTACTGAAGAAGGATTTACCAGGGCACCGATGCAATGGTTTCCAAGTTCGGAATGAATCCCATATGCAAAATCTAGCACAGTAGCACTTTTTGGAAAAACAAACATATCACCTTTGGGACTATAGACCTGTACCTGATCAGATTGTACATAGCTCATAACTTCGAGCATGCGAACGTCTTTATCACCAGCCAACTGATCAAGTTGATTGAGGTATATCCTGTAATAGTCAGCTAACTCAGTTGGACTTCCCTGCCAATGAGCCATGATTCCATACTGATTTTTTTTCAGTATTTCTTCTGAAACGATCTCAATACATGTTTGTTCACCCTCAATTCTTAACTCTGTCTGGATTCCTTCATAACCATTCCAGAGAGGGTTGCTGATGTAATCTCTAATTTTCAAAGGAATTACATAAAAACTTGTATGAACTATTCCAAGTGCTTTAAAACAGTCCAAGCTGTTTTTGACAATAATCCTAAAACCTTCCAATACATGGTCAATAGGACCTCTTTCCTGAATTCTGGAAGCAGGATGAACAAATAGCGGCTCGATCGTTTTATATGCTAAATTATTCTTTTCAAGAGTTCTCAGCAAAGAAATCCTCATGCCATTTATTGTTGAAGTACGGGCTTTTTTCAGTTCATCAATTTCTGTGAGTGTTTTATTATATCTCTTTGGGTACAGTAGTTTGAAACAGAGTTCGGTGTGTTCCCGGCAAATCTGTGTTAGTCCCAGTCTTTCGGCTATAGGTACATATACATTTAGAGTTTCAAGGCTGATTCTACGCTGTTTGTGGCGGGGCATGGCTTCCATGTCTCTCATGTTATCGAGTCTGTCAAACAGCTTGATCAGCAAAGCACGAACATCCTGTGTCATGGCTTTCAACATACGCTGATAAGTTGCGTCTAAATAATCTGCTTCTCCTTCTTTTGGACTTTCCGGATTTTTTATTTTAGTTAACCCTCTGACAATATCTGCATACCAGGCACCATATCGATTTTTGATGTCTTTGTGTGTAATTTTAGTATCTTCAATGATATCGTGAAGAAGGGCTGCTACAACTGTTGGGGCATCCAGTCCTGCTCGACAGATATAGTTTGCCACACGAAGGGGGTGAATAATGACCGGTTGTCCGGATTTACGTTTTTGATGTTCGTGGTGTTTCCGGATATCAGCAATGGCTTGTTCAAGCAACTCTGAATCTTTAACTGTACCGTATTCCTGAACATAGCTCCGAATTTGCTTGACTAACTTTGCAATCAAGGCTTTATCACTGGCTGAACTAGCTGTCTTTTTGGTGACAGGCATTATTGCTGTTTTGAGCATATTGTTATTGTGGTAGAAATTCTCGTGCTTGACCAACCCCACTGCAGTAACGCAAAGGGGTTTCAATTCGGATTGGCTTCCAACCTACTTCAAAGTTTAGATCCCACAAAGATTTTCTTATTTCACGGAACATTTCAAAACTGTCTGGATCAACCCAGAAAAAAAAGTAGTTTTCTTCCGGAGGATATTTTTTCATTAATTTTTTCATCACCCCATTACGCTGAGAAAACTGATGCCACCACTGTCCTGCTCTCGGAGAAGGAAGAAATTTAAGACAGTGTGCGTGTCCACTTCCGACTGTAAGTTCAATGGAAAATTGATCCAGATTGACGTGTTTTGGTAAAGGTTCACTACCAGAGAGATATTTTTTTAGCCTTTGATAAACTATTGTACGATCTAGGTACAATAAACGGTCACTCCGCAGAAAAATCAAAAGGATGTTTTTTTGTGAAACATGAGACCAGGGAATTTTCAGTTTTTCAATATTTTCTGTCGATTGTGTTTTTGAAATTACCTGCTCATTTTTTTCCAATAGTGAAAACATTGCCATGAACACAGCTAATATAACGAGTATTCCTACATTGTTGGAAACAATGTCAACCAATGAATCCAAGTTTAATAAATTATGAAAGTCGCCATTTAATCCCCGTTTTCTGTGCATCAAATTCCATCTTTATGAGATTCATCACCATTATTTTTGCTTTGCTTCAACTCCTCACGAGCTTGTTTTTTTTCTTTTTCCAGAAGAGAATGCTGATACTTGTTAAACCAATCTGTTATTTTTTCAGTTAAATCAGGACGATTGATGCGGACGCAAAGGTCAATTAATTTCTTTAATGTGCTGTTTTGTGGTTCAATCTTGATTGCCTCTTGAAAGTAACGGATAGCTCCTTTGTAATCAGTCCTTTTTTCAGCTTCCTCTGCTTTATTGATTTTTTCCTGAACTTTACTTTGAATCTCTTTTCTTTTGATATCTTTCAGCATCTCCTCCAACTCCACTACTCTATTTTCATTTTTGAGCAGAAGGTTGATACTGATAGCTTTTTGAATCAGATTAATACCTGCGGCAATTTTTAGAGCTTTTTCAATTTTCACTGCGGCATTTATTTTGTCATTTTTTTTAAGAAAGTTTTCGGATTCAATCAAATATGCTGTATGAATTGATTTAATACCTTCACGAGCCTCTTTATTTTGACGGTTTTTACGAAGTATACGTTTATAAACTTCAAGTGCGCCATCCAATAATTTTTTATCAAGATAAAGCTTGGCGATTCTATGCAGCAATACTTCCGATGTGATTTCAGAAATAAGTGGTTCATAAATTTCGAGAGCTTTTTTCTTTTGATTGTTGTTGAAAAGTTTATCTGCATTTTCCAAACAGGCCTTCATATCGTAGTTCCCCTTAGACTGCTCAAGTAGCCTGAAAGTAGTGAAAAAACGAACTCGGGATTGCTGAATCATTCCTTTTCGTTTTAACAGGATCCCCATGTTTACATTGGTGTAGCGATGATTAGGATTTCGACCAAGTATGCTTTGAAAAGATTCAATTGCTTCATTTATCTTACCATCGATTGAAATTGCAAGAACAAGGAAACAACGTAAATCCACATTTTCTTTATCCCGCATCAGCAATCGTTTCAAAGAATATTGGGCGATCTTTGTTTCATTATTTTTCAAACAATAAATGCCAAGTGTGAAAATAGCTTCCTTTTCTTGTAAGCTTTCTGCCTCCAGATTGGAAGTAATGTATTTGAAAGTTTGAACAGCGTCAATACTGTCTAAATCATCCTTGTCATTAGTATCAGTATCAGTATCAGTTTTAATTTTTATATTATTGTCCTCTTTAGCCCCTTTTTCAGGCATTACTTTTGTTTTATTTTTTTCGTCTGGACTTTGTTCTTGATTAACCTCAACCGTATCAACAGCAAAATTAGTTTGCATTTCGACTAATATTCCCATGCCCTCTTCAATGTCAGGAAGGACAAAGTCCTTCATATTTTCAAACTCATCAATGGCTGAGATAGCCATGCCATCTGCAACTTCAACTTTTGCTGTGGTTGCAGCCAGATTATAAACAGCGTTTTTATAATCAGGATGATACTTCAGGCAGTGCAAGTACATATTTTTTGCATGATTCCAGTCTTGTTTTTTGCGGTATGTATTACCAAGTTGATTGGCAAGATCTACGTTTTTAGGGTCCATTTTTAGGACAATTGTACCCAGACTTATTGTCCCGTCAGGGTTGCCGCTACCTTGCATTTCCTGAAATAGTTTGGTTACAGTTTCTGCAGCAAGTTTTGGGTTCAGTGCAAGAGCTTTGTTAAATTCTACTGTTGCCCATTCATAGAAGTTTTTTTCAAGCAGACTTTTACCACGGGCAAGAATGGCATTGACATCCTTGTGGGAGTCTTCAGGACCAAAAATTTTTTTGAGTATTTCCATTAATATTGTGTTAGCCTGTGAGTCAGATTAACTCAAGTAGTAATACTGAACGGGCACTGCCAAGTTTAAACTTTATCATAACCGAAGGTATCATGATTGTAAATCCCTGTTTAAATCAAAAGTTAATCTTTAACAATGGTATGATTATT
>JGI12176J13093_100088_pt1 | contig 10466 bp, 6 predicted proteins | sample DeeseametaMP1483_FD_13093 | JGI IMG/M metagenome (IMG submission 13093) | reverse complement strand
CCATAAACGAGGGTTTGTTCTATATCAGCAGTTTTTGAAGGACCTGAAATCAGGAGCGCATTACTCGGCATTTCGGAATTCCAGTTTTCAGTGGTCATTGCTTCCAAAAAATTGTTGTAAATTGTGTCTGCATAAAGCACCGCGATGTGAATCGGCGGGATCAGCGACATCAAACGAGGTTCTTCCGGAGTGGGCCAAAGTATGAGCGAACCGGTTTCCGCTATGCCGCCAAGGGTTGTAGTAATGGCCGCATCAATGCCAAACAGCAAATCTTTAGATTCCTCAATCGGTTTTTCATAATATACTAATTCCGGTATTTCCTCAGGAGTCTGTTGGTACATCTCCCGGAGCTTTTGGGCCAAATCAGTATTTGTTCCGTAAAGTATTTTTTCAATATTTTTTTCTTTTACAACCCCTCTGAACATCCTTCCCCAGGAACTTTTCGAACAAGGTAAAACTTCAGTATGAACGGCTTCCATCTTTTGTTTCAGCTGCTCAACTTTCTCCTGCAAAGACCAGCGCTTGTATTCCATAACCGGATATTTCCGGGATGTAATGTCTGGAACTACAGAGGATATTCTGAGATTCGAAAGAATATTTTCACGAGCAGTTGCTGTATTATTCATCAATCAATCCTTCCTCCCGGGCAAGTTGATGTAAACTTTTTTTGGCAAAACGCGGCTTTGAGCGTACCGAAGTCCAATTGCGGAGAAGCGGCAGCCATTCCGGAATATAATTTCCAACCTTGCTTAATTTATAGCTTTTCAGCTGATACAACATCGGATTCGCATAAACCATTCCCCAACATTTCCAAATTAAACTTTCGGTTTTTGCTTTCAAACCTCCGGATTCAGTGAACGGAATATTCCGTTTATTTTCAGCTTTATCGTGACGCAGGCGCAGAAGGATATCTGTAATCGGAATTTTGACTGGACAAACCTCAACGCAGGCTCCGCACAAACTCGACGCATCTGCTAAGTGTCCCGCTTCGTGCAGACTCTTGATTTGCGGCGTAAGAATTTTTCCGATGGGACCGGGGTATGTCGCACCGTAGGCATGGCCGCCGATGCGAGTATAAACAGGACAATGATTCATGCATGCTCCGCAGCGGATGCAGAGCAAAGTGTCCCGCAGCAACTCGTCAGAGTGCATCCGGGAACGTCCATTATCCAATAAAATTAAATGCACTTCAAGTGGGCCGTCTTTCTCAACTGATTTGCGTGGAGAAGTGATCATATTGAAATAGGTCGTGATGGCCTGTCCGGTTGCGGAACGTGTCAACAAACTCAACAATGGAGGAACATCATCAAGCCGCTGTAACACTTTTTCAATACCCATCACTGCCACATGAACAGGAGGCAAAGTCGTGCAAAATCTGCCGTTGCCCTCGTTTTCAACCAAACAAAGGGTTCCGGTTTCCGCCACAGCAAAGTTGACCCCTGAAACGCCCATATCCGCTTCATAAAACTTCTTACGCAAAATTTTCCGGGCAATGGCGGTCATTTCCTCTGCACTCTCAGCTAACGTTTCAGGATCTACTTTTTCGTGAAACATCTGAGAAATTTGTTCCTTATTTTTATGAATTGCAGGCATTATTATATGCGAAGGCAACTCATGGTCAACCTGTATAATATATTCCCCCAAGTCTGCTTCAAGAGCTTCAATACCATGCTGTCCAAGATAATGATTCAATTCCATTTCCTCGGAAACCATCGATTTACCTTTGACCACACTTTTCACTTTATGCCGCTGGGCGATTTCAAGTACCAACTTGTTGGCCTCATCAACTGTTTCAGCCCAATGAACCTGAATACCGTTTGCGGTGCAATTGGCCTCCAACTGTTCCAGCAGTTCCGGAAGCTTTCGTAAAGCATTTGCCCGAATCAAACTTCCCAATTCCCTTAGTTGTTGCCATTCTTCTGCATCCGGAAACACGGCTTGTCGTTTTTCCATCAATCCGGACATCGCCCTTTTAAAATTACGGCGCAACTGCGGGTTATTCAGTGCAGAAAAAGTGTCTCTCTGAAATTTTTCAGGGGAAAGCATAGGGGCTTTCTATAGATTTCATTCCAAATCAGTTACTGCACCCAGCGATGCAGAGCTTACGGTTTTTGCATATTTAGCAAGTACTCCACGGGTGTAACGCGCTTCCGGACGAGTCCAGTTTGCTTGACGTGTTTTTACTTCTTCTTCCGGAATTTCCAAATCTATTTTTCTATTCAGAATATCTATTGTGATTGAGTCACCATTTTCAACAATAGCCAGCAAACCACCTTCGTGTGCTTCCGGAGTTATGTGTCCAATCACAAAACCATGAGAACCTCCTGAAAAACGTCCATCAGTAATCAGGGCAACATCCTGACCCAGACCTCGACCCATGATTGCAGAGGTTGGTGATAGCATTTCACGCATTCCCGGCCCGCCTTTTGGACCTTCGTAACGAATAACAATCACATCTCCTTTAACTACGGTTCCGTCTAAAATGCGATCCAGCGCTTCTTCTTCAGAATTAAAAACACGTGCTGTTCCTTTGAAATATTCACCCTCTTTACCAGAAATTTTAGCGACTGCACCTTCAGATGCAAGATTGCCACGGAGAATTACAAGGTGACCTGTTTTTTTAATGGGATCTGCCAGTGAATGCACAATCTCTTGATCGTCCTTATAAGGAGTAACGTTTTCCAGATTTTCTCGAACTGTTTTTCCGGTAACAGTCATGCAGCCCCCATGCAGTATACCTGCATCTAGCAGCATTTTCATCAAAGGTGGTAATCCACCTATTTTGACGAAATTACTCATAAAATATTTCCCACTTGGTTTCAAATCGGCCAGCACTGGTGCTTTTTCGCCAATTTTCAAAAAGTCATCCAGTTCAAGTTTGATGTTTGCGGCATGAGCCATGGCCAGCAAATGCAAAACCGCATTGGTCGAACCACCGAGAGCCATTACTACTGTGATTGCATTTTCAAAGGCTTCGCGTGTCAGGATGTCTCGTGGGCAAATGTTGTCTTCGATCAAGCGCAAAACCGCTTCCCCTGCTTCCACACAATCCCGAACTTTATCCTCGGAAACCGCTTCTTGTGCGGAACTGTTCGGTAAGCTCATACCAAGAGCTTCAATGGCGGAAGCCATTGTGTTAGCCGTGTACATACCACCACACGATCCGGCACCCGGAATGGCGCAGGATTCGACTTCTTCCAGTTCGTTTTGTGTAATCGAACCTGCGGCTTCTTTCCCTACCGCCTCAAAAATAGAAACAATATCAACATCTTGACCTTTGTGAGTCCCGGGAAGAATCGTTCCTCCATAGACAAAAACCGCAGGACGATTTAGTCTGGCAATAGCAATTAAACAGCCGGGCATATTTTTGTCACATCCGCCAATGGTAACCAGCCCGTCGTAACTTTGACAGCCGACAACCGTTTCAATTGAATCGGCAATTACTTCACGTGAAACCAGTGAATATTTCATACCCTCGGTTCCCATTGATATGCCGTCTGAAACTGTAATTGTTCCGAAAATTAAAGGCATTCCTTTTGCTTTTCGAACACCTCGTGCGGCATGCTCAGCTAAAGCGTTAATGTGCATATTGCATGGTGTAACAGTACCCCATGTGGAAGCGATGCCAACCTGTGATTTCTGAAAATCTCCTTTTTTGAATCCAACGCCGTAAAGCATCCCCCTGCTGGCAGCACGTGCATTTGTTTCAGTTACAAGTTTTGAATAGCGACGGTGTCCGCTTCCTTTTGGTTGTGTTTTATCTTTCATTGAGGTCCCCTTTCGGTTTAATAAGATAAGTATTAAATCTGGTTTTTAGCATTCTACAAGGCCCTGTAGATTTTAATCAGCTAAACATACTATCTGTTTTATCGCATCACATAAAGGAAGACAAGAGTTTCAACGAAGAAAAATATCGGGAAACAGGAATTACCGTTCAAAATTCTTATACTTCTTTAATTAATTCTAAATCCGGTGGGAGTGCTGTGGCAGCAATGGTGCCGTTGACATGGAGAGTGTTTGGTAAAACTTCGACAAAAAAATCCATGTAAGGCGGGTGACAGTTCTACTGCAAAGCGGTGGGAAATGGCCATCAAAAACAGATAAACCAGTCCACGGCAATTCCACATTTGTAAAAGTGTCGTAGTGAAAAAAGGATCTTCTTCAACATAAATAACAGCATTTTTACCTGTCAGAAAATGGCCGCTAAACATCAATTTGAAAAACACGTCCGGATATTCGTCAAGTTTTTTTTGATGGTTCTGGTCAAAAAAAGCTGTACCAATTTGAAAAACACATAACTTATCTTTTTCAATTTCGATGGTCTTTGCCTTTTCCAGCGGGAAAAAAAACCTGAAAGGCAGCCGAGCATGAATCAGCATGCTCCATTCTGCTTTACGATCCAATACAAGAGCCGTATCTTCCATCGAGCGGAAATAAATAGACTCCTCCTCTTCCTGTTTGTATTTAGGTACTACTCCCCACCTTTCTGCTGCATGGTACTCTTGTCCCCGCTGCATTAGTAATTCCAGTGTAAAATTGTGACTTGCAGCAATTACTTGTACATTTCCTCCATGCAAATGTTGGAAATAATTTGCAAATTCATCTCTATATTCTTCAACCCTGGAACGGAAATACGGTGAAGAACATTCCGGAACTGGACGAAAACTGGCGGACAACTTTTCTAAAGGCTCCGCATAAGAGGTGCATAGCTGTTCATATGGGGACATGGTTTCTTCAGAAATCTCTAAACTGACTGAATCAAAATTATTACCCCTTTCAACTTGCTTTTCCTCAATTGTAAATGCTTGCGGTGCTGTCTCAGTTTTTTTAGATTGATCTGAAATTGGGACACCTTCTGTTTCGGTATCTACCGGAGTTTGTAGCTTTGTTGACTCTTCACGTACTTCAGCCTGGTCTGAAGTTTTTGAAAACTGTTCCTTTACCAACTGCTCTATCATCCGGAAATCAATATTTTCCGCCAATAGATCAATGGATCCATCTTCATCGTTTTTAAACTTAGAGGTCAGCTTTGCTAAGTGACTTTGCTGTGTTTTGTAATATTTTGGATTTTTACTTAACCGTTTTAAACGTTTCAAAAAATAACGGTTTTTAAGCATTAGGTATGCACGATAATTTGATGAAAATAACGTTCGCAGACGTTCCGTAAAAAATTTGTTCCGGAGCGCCTCCGGAGCCTCGGAAACCACAACCATTTTTTCTGCCAGCACATCTTCTTCATACAGATCTTCCCGCCGACATTTGAGGACTTTACTCAAGGCCTCTTCCAGACGGGATTTGTAGGCATCAAGAGCCGTAGATTCACGTGAGTTATTTGTAAACTGTTCTAACTTCTGAATGACCATTAAAGAACGGTAACTTTTTTCTATTCCAGGAAGTACAACTTTTAAGCCTTTGGTGTCATCATAGTTCGCAACCAGGCGCATTACTGACTTCATGTCATAGAGTTGCAGGGAGTGCATGAAGGCCTGCTGTTCAACAGTTATAGGAGCATCAGGTATAAATGAATTGGATTCTGCAAAAAAATGATGAATTGTTGAGGATAATCTTGTGCCAAACTGCTTTAGAATTTCCGGAGCACCCTGCTCACTTCCTCGTTTTAGCATTTCTGCTTCGATAAACTCAATGTGATCTTTCCACTCGGATTGTTTCACTTTGGAGATTTGAGTTGTAGCAGATTGGATTTAAAAAGTATTAGAAGTTTCAGAAGTATTAAGTGGGGTGAAGGCTAAAACTCTTATTTCAACATTTCCACAATATCCAAGTGGCCCTGTTGTTCTGCGATAACAAGAGCAGTCCGTTCTAACAAATCTGACAATGATGGGTCAGCATTTGCGTCAACGAGCAATTTAACGGTATCGGTGCGCCCTTCCAAAGCAGCTTCCATCAATGCGGAACTTCCACTCTTGCTTTGCCAATTAATTTTTGCTCCGTGTTTAATCAACAGCCGCGCAATTTCAGTCCTGCCCTCATTTCCAGCAAGCATCAGTGAGGAGATACCTTCCGCATCAGCTGCATTAACATCAGCCTTCCAGTCGAGCAATAAGCTTACAACGCGTTCTCGACCCTCAAGTGTTGCAAACATCAATGCAGTCATTTTTTGATTGTCCGCAATATTAACCTTTGCACCTGATTCCAGCAGACGCTTTACAACACCATATCGTCCAAAAGAACTAGCCTCCATCAGTGCAGTACGACCCACATCGTCAGATTTATTCACTTGAGCTCCTTTTGTCAACAGTTGATTGACAACACTCAAGCGACCTTCGATAGAAGCGCTTATCAGTTCATAAAACGGTTCAGAGACCCTCATTTCTGTAGAATCAACTTGTAAATCAACCTCCTCCCGACTGCTGCCAAACAAGTTTTCCGGTGTAATAAGATTATTTTGAACTTGAACAATTTCAGACTTTGCACCACGGATTGTGAGGTAATTAACGACTTCCAAATAACCATTACTGGCAGCGGCCAAAAGTGCTGTGAAACCTTCTTCATTAACAGAATTTATTTCTGCACCTGCATCGAGTAGCAAACGAACAATTCCTAAATATCCCTCAAATGAGGCTACAATAAGAGCAGTTTCTCCGTAATTTGTGCGGATATTTACATTTGAATTATACTCAAGCAACAGGCGTACTGCGGACAGTTGTCCTTCAAGTGCAGCAAAAAACAGCGGCGTTGAACCGTCTTCAATAGTGCTGTTCACGTTTGCACCGTGTTCCAACAAAATTTTTGTCATTTCTGTATCGCCGTAACGTACCGATATGGTTAAAGGCGTCAGTCCCAAACCATCTTTGCTTTCGAGATCAGGTTCGTTCTCCAGCAAGACGAGCGCAGTTTCATGATTGCCGAAAAGCACGGCCTGCATCAACGCGTTTCTTCCGGAAATATCTTTGCTTTTCAAGTCTGCTCCGGATGCAATCATTTCCCGCATTTGCTCAGCAGTACCACTTCCTGCTACTTGAGACAAATCCAATTCATTTTCAGCAAACACAAGTGTGCCTGCCAAAAACAGAAACGGATAAATGAATAAATGAAAACGCATTTTGGGTGTTTGTTCTTTTTGCTTAATGTTTTTCTATTTTTTTCACTTTTAGATGTTTTTTGCTCCGTAAAGCAGCACCAAGCCCTGAATAACGTAAAACTTTGTGCATTGCGGCAGACTCAAGAACCCTTTGATCTCCCATTATTAAAACAGATTTTTTTGCTCTTGTCAGCGCAGTATAAAGCATTTCGCGACTCATTAATTCCCGTTGAGTTCTTTTTTCTGACTCACTGTTCTCCCCCACTGTAGTAAATGCAGGCAAGATCAACGCCAGATGATCATATTCTGANCCCTGGCTTTTGTGAACAGAGGTTGCGTAAGCTGGATGCAAATGATGCAGCTCATGCACATAAAATGTTTTGTGTTCTTCTTCAACAGGAAAAACTGCTTTCAACTCTACTTTTTTAGTTACAGGATGTATAAATTTTAAAAAGATTCCCTGATCACCATTGAAAAGTTTATGCTGATAATTGTTTTCTGACACCATCACTGGTTCACCAGGATAGTGCTCCGAAAATAAATGCTTAGTTCCGTTTTCTGCAAGCCAACATTTTAGAATTATTTGATTAAGTGCTTCAGCTCCAGTTGACAAAACTTGAGTTGCCGTTAAAATTCGAAAACGCTTTAAATAATTAAACAAATAATCCAGTTGAGAAGCATCAGATTCTACTGCATAAAGCAGATATTCCCGCTGTACCAGAAACATAAATTTTTTATCCCGCAAAAATCGCTTAACCCACCACTGTGCAAATTCTAACAATTGATTCGGAGAATTTGGCTGATTAAGGAACATCACCTTTTCCGACTCCGCCTCTTCAAGACCTTTCAATCTCCGGATAATTTCGTGATTTGGGGATTCGGTTTCAAAAAGCAACTCCGGACGCGGATTGAGCTCCATTTCCTTGACTGTGCTGGCCACTCCAAGAATATTACGCCCTGCAGGATCACTGATTTTTTGTCGGTAACTATGAACCAATCTTACTACCGGCACGGGATTATCCACTGCAACTTCCGGGACAGAATCACTATTTTCTGCAGTCAATTCCTGCAACACAGCGCCATTTCCAATTGACGGCAGTTGCTGAGTGTCTCCCAGGAGAATAATCCGTGGAACAGATGACTGGTACTGCAGTTCTGAAAAGGCTGCTCTCAACAAAGAAATCATCAAATCCTGATCAATCATCGACCCTTCATCTATTATCAGCAAGTCGTGTTCCAAAGGGGCATATTCGTGATGTCTGAAGCTTCGCTCTACAGGGTAATACTCTAAAAGACGATGAAGAGTTTTTGCTTCTGCAGCAACATCCAACAATTCAAGATCCTCTTCCAGTTGCTCCAAATTCTCTAGAGAACGTAAACTACTTACCACCGCCTCAGACATCCTTTTTGCTGCCCTTCCTGTTGGAGCAGCCAATGCCGGTCGTTTTGCTAAACCAAGCCGTTTTAGCACCCTGAGCAAAGTAACCGCCACAGAAGTTTTTCCTGTACCTGGACCTCCTGAAATAATAAGAAAGGGATTGGAAATCGCTGACAAAACCGCATCCTTTTGTTCTTCTGCTAATTTTAGGGGGTGCTCACCTAAACGTACCGGGTTAACTTCAAGCACGGTTTTTAGGACATTCTCGACTTCAGATTTTTCCGGAAATTCCGGTTGCATGTTTAGACGTATCCGTAACAGTGAAATAAGCTGAAATTCACGCGACAAATTTTTTTTAAAATACAGCAGAGAATTATTTTCTATAAAAATAGATTTTTCTGCACAAAAACCTTCTGACCCTTCTTCAGTACCAGAGCTTGTCAACAACCATTTTTTCCATTCATCCGGAGATATTTCTTTCTCGAAAAAACCTGTTTGTAGAAGTATTGCTTTTATTTGAAATTGGAGTTCTGACCAAGGAAGGCAGGTACTTCCAGAAATTACCGCCTTGCGCATCAGGAGCAATCCGGATAACTGTACATGCAAACGAAGGGTCGCCGCTTCAGTCTCTTTTTTTTGGACTGACTCTCCCAAGCGCAAATAATCCAATGCCTGAAAAAAATATTCACTACCCAGTTGTATTTGAGAAAATTGCTGCCTAAGTCGCTGAAGTGACTCTGTCAAGGCAGGTGCAGCAATTTGTACTTTGAGAGTATCATCAGTAGATTCTTTCGCAAAGCGGGTGCGGGCAGTACCTGCGGTTGTCCATCCAGATGATATTAGTGAAGGACGTGTGAGTTCAGAAGACTCTGTCAAACTGGACATTTTGGCTTGTAAGAGTTATACTATGACTTAGTTTTAGGGATTTATCGAGTATCTCCTTTTTTAGTCTGTTCTGATTCAAGCTCCATCTTTTTTATGTTAAATCTGTTTCTGCTGAACAAACAATCAAAACTTTAATAATGAAAAGGCCTTCCCCCAATCATGCCATTAGCTGGTCCGAAGTCAAGCGTCCAATTGTTTGTCTTGCGCCAATGGACGGAGTTACCAATTCTGCCTTCCGACAAATTGTACGCACATTAAGCAAAGATGTCATTCTTTTCAGTGAATTCACAAGCGTTGATGGCCTGGTACGAAGCGAACATGTACGTTTGCGCTTGGACTATGAACCATGCGAACAACCTTTTTTCATGCAGCTTTTCGGCAACTCTCCAAAAATGTTTGCAGAAGCTGCCAGAATGGTGGCAGACCGTGGAATATGGGGCGTAGACATCAACATGGGATGCCCTGCAAAAAAGATTGTCCATTCTCAACATGGCAGTGCTTTGATGCAGGATTTGGACACTGCCTGCAGGATTGTTGAATCAATCCGGGAAGCATGTCCGCTCGAAGTTTCAGTCAAAACACGTTTAGGCTGGAAAAACGAAAAAAACTTAATCAATTTTACTAAGTCTCTTGAATCTGCTGGAATCTCAATGCTAACTATTCACGGACGAACCTATAATCAGGCTTTTAGAGGAGACGCTGATTGGGGCCCCATTCACGAACTAAAAAGTCACCTTAAAATTCCAGTAATAGGTAATGGAGACATCCGTGACTACAACGACGGCCTGGCGCATTTTGGTAATCTTGATGGATTTATGATTGGAAGAGCTGCAATCGGGAATCCATGGTGTTTTCAGGATCGACGAAATTCCCGGAGCCCACTCATCACGAACGTATTGAACTTGCACTCAAACATTACCATTTATTCAGACGCTTCAAACAAGAATTGGTTGCAGTGCGGGAATTTCGCAAGTATCTGGGCAATTATGTAAGTGGTTTCAGAAACGCAAAAGAATGGCGCAACCGCTTAATGCAGTGTCAGGATGAAGCATCCTTTGTGGAATGCATGCAGGAAATCAAACGGCTTGAACCACCTCTTGCTTTGGCCGGTTAACTCCGAAAACGATAATGGTCCCAGCATCACAGTAGTACGAAATCTCA
>JGI12176J13093_100084_pt1 | contig 10572 bp, 10 predicted proteins | sample DeeseametaMP1483_FD_13093 | JGI IMG/M metagenome (IMG submission 13093) | reverse complement strand
ATTATTTCATAATATTTGGAGGTGGTTCAGGACAACCACAACAAAATGATGAACTGAATGAACTATGTCAAGATGTAATTGATATAGCTAAAAAATATGATGCAAAATTCATCTACACGGTTGGTGGATTCCACACCAGTAGACAGTTTGGAAAACATCCAACTACCTATATTACAACGACGTCGAAAAGTCTACTGGCTCAAGTCCGAAGCCTTGGTATAGAGACTACACCGCAGGAATCTGTTATCACAGGATTTAATGGACTCATATTGGGATATGCGAAGCTTAATGGAATCAATGGGATTGGATTGTATGGAGAACTTTTGGAACCAAATATTCCACAGTATAGAGCGGCAAAAAGTATTATCCATACTCTTGAAAAACTAACATATCATAAATTTGGAGATTTAAGTGAATTAGACGCAAAGGCTGATGCAGTTGATAATCAACTAAAAGGCGGTATCAAGGATGATTATGACTTTTAATTTCTTTTAGTTAACGGATGATAAAAGGTCTAAGGTAAATTGGAAAAAAAATGCTCCGAATGTGGAAGTTCGTTTATCTGTGAAGAAGATGCTAATACTTGTTGGTGTGCCAGCTTACCAAAATTATCAAAGGATGAGATCAGCGATGATGATTGTTTGTGTAAAAACTGTCTTTCAAAAAAATATAGAGAAAAACTCCTAAAAACAGATGAGATTACGAAAGATCTATTTGAAGAGAAATATAGATACCAATGGAAAAATCGTCACTAGCAAATTAAATACTGCCTCTAACTTTCGTTTCCATTTTCTCAATAAAGTCTGCTGCTTGAAATGAACTACGGACGAATGGGCCCACCACAACATGTAGAAAGCCCAGAATCTTCACTTCTAAAATCAATTATTTCAGAACCTATAAAATATTGATCAATTTTGCTGAATGGATAAGAATATGTAGGAATCCTAAAAGTAATCCAACAAAAAAGTATCATTCACCGTAATATTTTATACCAGAGAAGTACCGATCGGTTTTTGTGACCAACATCGGTATAGAGCTAGGAATAAGAGCTCCTATAGAAGCCATCGAGCGAGCGGCCCAGATTGCGGATAATAATTCTGTTGAATATTTTTTAGTGCCAGAAACACATCCAGAATTTTTTGGAGTTGACGCACTTGAGACAATATTAAAAATTAGTAAAAAAATAAAACATGTAAAACTTGGAACAGGGATTATCAACATATTTTCAAGAACACAAGAAGAAATTCTTGATTATGCAAATCAGATATATGAAAAGACTGGTGGAAAATTTGTTTTAGGAATTGGAACCAGTGCGCCGATAATAATTGAAAAATTATGGAAAATGGAATTTAAAAAACCAGTTTCACGATTAAAAGACTATTCAAATTTTATCAGGTCAGGATTTCATGGTCAAATTTATTGGGCTGCTATTGGTGAAAAAACAACAAAGCTTGCGGCCGAAAATGCAGATGGTGTAATATTTTTTTTAAAACCAAGAGCTCAAATTTTAGATCATATAGACCTGATTAATTCAACGCTATTATCTTTGAATAAATCAAAAGACATGTTCAATATAATTTCAATTATTCCTACATACTTTGATGTTGATAGTAATCAAGCAAAAATGACACTAGCTGGTTACATTGGCGCAAATGAGTTTTATTCAACACCATTATCAAATGCTGGTTTTCGAGACGAGGTTAAGAAAATAAAAAACACCTATGAAAACGATGGGCTAAAGAAGGCTGCACAAAACGTGGAAAATACATTACTTGATGAATTAACGATTATAGGTTCAGTAGACACATGTAAAGAAAAAATTAACGAAATAGTAAAAAATACAAAATTAAAAACCATCATTTTAGGATTTGACATGCCTAAAGATAAATACACGGATGACTTTTTTGTGAAACTTGATAAATTGCTGAAATGCCTTCAATAAGATGACTTCTGTTAACTTATCAAACATATCAATTACCAAGGCAAAATTTCGTTATTCGATGTCAGAATTAGTGGATGATTTCCTAAGGAAAAAGCTAAGCAAGGAAGTTAGAGAATATGCAAAAAACGAGCTAGGCATAGACCGCATCTACAAATCCTACGATTTTTCAAAAATTGATTTTGAGAAAGATGATTTTGTAGAGCCTGATGTTAGCCTAAGTGACATGTATTACCATACAGTAAAAAAATCTCTACGGGGGGTCAATACTAAAAAAATAGGATTGTTTGTTACAATTAATGATAATCAGCAATACCTTGATCCTTCACCAACGGTAGAATTAATTCCCAAGCTCGCGTTTAGAAAGGATATCAGAGCACAGAATTTTCAAGGATTGGCATGTTCCTCATTTTCAGAATCACTGTTAAACTCTGCTGGATTTTTTCTCATGAATGGAAAAGATGATGCAGTTGTATTGATTGGGACATATTATACTCCTTGGTTTCTAGATAGAATAAAGCAAATAAAACACATCTCAAAAAAAAATAAGGCAGATTTTCATAATTTAATCTATTTTCTAATTTTTAGTGACATTACTGCATCCGTAATATTATCAGAAAAAAAGACAAAAAATACCCAACTTCAGATTGACACAGAGTCAATTCTAACTCTAAAAAATACAAAAAATGCCAGTAAAACGGCCACAATAAAGCTCTCTCCAGATAAAAAGCACAGAATGATTTTTGATATGAAGTTAGACTCGCAAAAGCTCAGACAAGATGTAGCAAACCTTTCTGCACAAAATATCAAACTGTTGCGCAAAAAAACACCTTCTGAATTTAAAAAAATTAAGATCTGGGGGCTACACACCGCAGGAAGTAGATTTGTAGATTATGTTTCAGAAAAATGTCAAATTGATAAAACAAAGATTGGGCTCAGCTATGATTTGATGAAAAAGACAGGCAATACTGGTGCTGTTAGCTCATTACAGTTTATCAACGAATGTGTAAACAAAAAAGAACTTTCCAAAAACCAGTTGGGCTGCTTTGTAGATTATGGCTGGGAAGGCGTCAACCTATTCATGTTTAAAAAATTATCAATAAAATCTGCAGCTTGAAACGAGCTCCGGACAAACGGACCCGTTACAACGTGCAGAAACCCCATCTCTTCGAAAATTTTCTGATATGACTCAAATTTTGCCGGAGGAACGTATTCGGCAACAGGTAGATGGTTTAGGGATGGCTGCAGATACTGACCAGCAGTGATTATATCCACATTGGCAGATTTTAGGTCAGAGGCAGTCTGAATAACCTCTTCTCTAGTCTCCCCATGGCCGACCATTATCGAGGATTTTGTGTATATTTTGGGGTTAATTTCCTTGATTTTCCTTAAAACAGAAAGCGACTGTTCGTAGGTAGCCCTGGAATCTCGAACCTTTGGAGACAGCCTACGTACAGTTTCAATGTTATGGCTTACTACCTCCGGCTCGGACTCGATTATTTTTTTAATGGAATCTGAATCATAGTTAAAATCTGGAATTAGCGGCTCAACAATTGTATCGGGACAAGCTAACTTTACAGATTTTATGGTTTTGGCAAAATGGGCGGCGCCACCGTCTTCCAGGTCATCCCTGCAGACAGAGGTGATGACAATATAGCGAAGGTTCCATTGTTTAATTGCCTCCGCAACCCGGTTTGGCTCATCAGGGTCAAGCGGGGCTGGCCTTCCGCTGCTCACATCACAAAATTTGCATACTCTGGTGCACAGACTTCCCATGATCATAATGCTGGCAGTTCCAGATTCCCAACACTTTGAAACATTGGGACACGAAGATTCCTCACAGACCGTGTTAAGGTTGTATGTACGGAGTGATTTTTTAATTCTAATATAATCCTCGCCAGATGGTATCTTTATTTTCAGCCAGTCAGGCTTTCGTAAAACTTGCACTAACTAAATGGAAATATAACATCTAATAATACTTAGTATGACGCAAACGCCATTTTACGATCAGCATGTTTCCAGCGGTGCAAAGATCGTTGACTTTCATGGATGGGAAATGCCGTTACAATATTCAGGCATCATTGATGAACACAAAAATCTCAGATCAAACGTTGGGCTGTTTGATGTTTCGCACATGGGCAGATTCAAAATTACTGGCACCAGTGCAGAAAACTGTGTACAAAACCTGCTAACTAACGATGTAACAAAAATTGGCGATCTGCAGGCAATCTACTCCCCAATGTGCTCAGAAAGTGGTGGAATTCTAGACGATGTTATAGCTTACAGGATAAACGAAGATGATTTTCTCATGGTAGTAAATTCTTCAAACATAGAAAAGGACTTTGCTTGGGTTGTCAGCCACAGCCAAGATGCCCATGTTGAAAACATTACTGATCAAATGGCATTGCTTGCGCTGCAGGGTCCTGCATCTGAAGAAGTTTTGAAAGCAGCTGGACTAGAACTTAGCGAATTAAAGCGATTTCATCTGATAACTACAAAGATGTTCGATGTTGATTGCCTTTTAGCCCGAACCGGATATACAGGTGAAGATGGGTTTGAGATTTTCTTTTCTTCTTCGCATACTGAGATATGGGACAAATTGCTCGAAATAGGCACAAATTTCGGCATAAAACCAGTAGGGCTAGGCGCCAGGGACACACTCAGGCTTGAGGCTGGTCTGATGCTGTATGGAAATGACATTGATGAGAAAACAACGCCCTTGGAGGCTCCGCTGAGTTGGACCGTAAAATTTGATTGTGACTTCATAGGCAAGTCCGCCCTAGAAAAACAGCAGGTAGAACGAAAACTTGTAGGGTTTGAAATTTTAGGTACAAATAGAATTGCTAGAAAAGATAACGCAGTTCTGGCTGATGATCTTAAAGTAGGAATCGTAACAAGCGGTAGTTTTTCACCTACACTATCAAAATCAATAGGATTTTGTTTTGTGCCAGTGAGTGTCTCCGATGAACAAACAATTCAGATCGAGATCGGAAACAAACCTTATGATGCAAAAGTAACTGGAACTCGTTTCTACAAACGAGGGTAGGATTTTTTACTTGAGACAATTGTAGGTTTTCTATGTCAGAAATTCAATTTACAAAAGAGCATGAATGGATCTTAATGAAAGATAACATTGGGCTTGTTGGAATCACTGATTTTGCTCAAAAGCAATTAGGTGATATTGTTTCCGTGGAATTGCCAAGTGTTGGTAATGAATTCAAGCAAAATGATGCAATGGCAATTATAGATTCGGTAAAGGCATCTTCCGATATTTATTGTCCGATAGATGGTAAAATTGTTGCCGTAAATGAGGAGTTGCTTCAAAGTCCAGAATTGATAAACAAATCACCATTTGAATCAGGCTGGATTGTAAAATTAGAACCGTCTAACATATCACAATTAGAAAATTTGATGACTGAAGAACAGTACAATAAATTTGTCGGGGAAGATTAAGACATGGATTATGTTCCAATTACCAGTAAAGACCAAAAAGAAATGCTGGCAAAGATAGGAATTAATTCTATTGATGACTTGATTAGTGATGTAAAACCACAGTGTGGCAAACTTAACTTGCCACCACCCATGAGTGAGATGGAACTTGTACAGCATGTAACTGCTCTGTCTGAGAAAAATAAAATTCCAAGATACTTTGTTGGTGGAGGTTCCTACAATCATTATTCACCTGCAGTAATCGATCATATGATCTTGAGGGGAGAATTTCTAACTGCATACACTCCTTACCAACCTGAGGTTAGTCAAGGTTCACTTCAAGCCATCTATGAATTTCAATCATACATCTGTCTTTTGACTGGAATGGATGTGGCCAATGCATCACTTTATGACGGAGCTTCAGCCTTGGCGGAGGCGATGTTACTGTCATCCTCTCATCTTAGAAGAAATCGCGTTTTTGTGTCTAAAGGCTTGAATCCAAGGTATCTTCAGGTGTTGAAGACGTATTGTGAAGGTGCAGAAATCGAAATTAGTGACAAAATTGATGAGAAAACTGCGTGTGTGATTGCACAATATCCAGATTTTTTTGGAAATATTGAAGACTTGCAGACACTTGCTGATGAGGCAAAAAAAGTAGGTGCCTTGTTTGTAACTTGTATAACAGAACTCACATCGTTGGCAATACTAAAGCCGCCTGCAAACTTTGGTTCTGACATTGTAGTTGGGGAAGGACAATCTCTTGGCATACCAATCAGTTACGGAGGACCATACCTTGGATTTATAGCAGTAAAGCAGGATTTATTAAAAAAACTTCCAGGTCGAATTGTTGGATTAACTACTGATGATAAAGGAAACGAAGGGTTTGTTCTCACATTCAGAGCAAGGGAACAGGACATCAGGAGAGGAAGAGCTACAAGTAACATCACTACAAACCAAGCGCTACTTGCTCTAAGTGCTACCATTTACCTGGCAGCGATGGGAAAGGATGGACTGATTAATGTTGCCAAAGCTTCGTATAAGCAAGCTCACATTCTGCATGAAAAATTAAAAGAAGTTGGTTTTGAATCATTAAATGACAAACCGTTTTACAATGAATTTGTGGTAAAGGCTACAAAGCCGTCAGAAGAAATCCTGTCATCTCTGTTAAAAAAAAATATTCTTGGCGGAATAAACTTGGGCGAAAACAAACTGCTTGTTTGCTGCACTGAAAACAATTCAGCCCAAGATATTGAAGATTATGTTTCAACGGTGAACGACTAAAATGAAGCTGATATTTGACTACGACGAGAATATTACCGGTCATGTACCTAGTGAATCAATTGATTTAGAACTGCCAAAGCACCTGATGCGAAGTGACCTGCCACTCCCCAATGTAAATGAAGTAGATGTAGTCAGGCATTATACAAACTTGTCACGGAAAAATTTTGGTATAGATCTTGGTATTTACCCACTTGGCTCCTGTACTATGAAGTACAATCCTAAAGTTAATGAAGATTTGGCAAGGCTGAAGGGATTTAGTCAGCTACACCCTATGGTTCCAACATCTTTTTCCCAAGGCTCACTAGAATTGATTTGGAAATTACAGCAGTATCTAAAGGAAATAACAGGAATGGACGAGATAACATTACAGCCAGCTGCTGGGTCTCAGTGCGAATTGCTTGGGCTTATGATGACAAAGAAGTATTTCAAGGATAAGAATGAGGAAAGAAAAAAGGTAATCATCCCTGATTACTCTCATGGAACCAATCCTGCGACAAGTTCGATGTGTAAGTTTCAAACTGTAACAGTTCAGTCAGATCCACGAGGCAATATACCTCTGAATAAGTTCCGAGAGGTCTTGGATTCTGATGTTGCAGTAGTCATGATAACTAATCCCAATACTTTGGGATTGTTTGAAGAAAATCTTTCTGAAATAAGTGATCTTGCTAGATCAAATGGAACTTTGCTGTATTGTGATGGAGCTAACATGAATGCATTGCTTGGAATTAGCAAACCAGGAGAGCAGGGTTTTGATATGGTTCATCTAAATCTGCACAAAACTTTTTCTACCCCCCATGGAGGCGGTGGACCCGGTGGCGGTGCATTATGTGTTAAGTCTTTTTTGGCGGACTACTTACCGGTTCCACGAATAGTTAAAGAAAGTGATGAAAAGTTTTCCATGGATTATGACAAGAAAAAATCTGTAGGCAAGGTTCATTCTTTTTACGGAAACTTTGGAATGTTACTCAGAGCTTACTCGTACATTATGTCATGGGGTTCCAATATTAGTAGAGTTTCCAAAAACGCATTGCTCAATGCAAATTATCTTCAAAGCTTACTGAGCGATGTTTTTGAACAACCATACAACCGTAAATGTGCGCATGAATTTGTACTGTCCTCAAAAAATCTTGGTGCCAAGAGTGCCATGAATATTGCAAAAAGAATAATGGATTACGGTCTGCATCCACCTACCATTTATTTTCCCTTAATTGTTGAAGAAGCGCTCATGATTGAACCGACAGAAACGGAAAGTAAAGAATCGCTTGATAATTTTGCATCAGTCTTGAAGAAAATAAGCGTTGAACTGGTAAAAGACCCAGATTTCGTTATGAAATCTCCGCATACAACTAAGTTAGGAAGACTGGACGAGGTTAAGGCTGCAAGAGAACCTAATCTAAGATGGCTACCGAAGGTTAAAGTATAAAGTTAAGAACAAAAATGTTCAAATGAAAAATTTAGCAAACATATTCAAAGCAAAAAAATTAATAAAAATTTCAATGTCATATGACGATAAAAAAAATGTTATTGGTTCCATTAAGATTACAGGCGACTTCTTTATTCATCCTGAAGAGACACTAGAGTCACTAGAAGCTAATCTTATAGACACTAAGTTAGAAAGGAATGAAATTAGTAAAAAAGTGGAAGAAAGTTTGAAAAATTCTGAAGCATTTGGTTTTGACGTAAATTCTATGACAGATGCAATTATGGGTTGCTTGAAAAATGAATAGATTTGAATTTACTAAGATTAGGGTTTTAGAAACTGGTCATAACTCGGGCTCGTGGAATATGGCCCTTGATGAGGTTTTAATGAATGGAGTTGGAGATACTCCCATCCTGAAAATTTATGGTTGGAAGCCTTCATGTGTTTCAATAGGATATTTCCAAAGTATGAATGAGGAAGTAAATGTAGAAAAATGTAAGCAGGTGGGTATTGACTGCGTGAGAAGAATCACAGGCGGTGGTGCTGTATTTCATGAGAGTGAATTAACTTATTCATTCATTTCAAGGAATTACCCGCAAAGCATAATGCAATCTTATGAAATGGTATGTGAAATGCTAATTTTGACTTTGAAAAAACTTGGCTTTGATGCTAAATTCTCTCCATTAAATGATATCATAGTAGGTGGAAGAAAGGTTTGTGGAAATGCTCAAACTAGAAAAAATGGTGTCATGCTGCAACATGGGACTATGTTATTAGGTGTCGATGTAGAAAAGATGTTTTCATTATTGAAAGTTCCAAAAGAAAAAATAAGCGACAAAGCAATTGAGGATGTAAAACAAAGAGTTTTTGGTATAGGTAAAAAATTTGATCTTGTTGCAAATACTCTAAAAGATAGTGCTAGTGAGACATTTTCTGCTGATCAAAGCTTAGAAAATATCACTCAAGAAGAAGCGGCAGCAGCCGAAGTATTAGATTTGGAAAAATACGCTTCAAAAGAATGGAATTTCAAAAGATAGTTTAACAAAAATATATTGCTAGCAAGTATTGATTTTATTTAATGTATGATTCTGTAATTATTGGCGCTGGACCTGGCGGATATGTTTGTGCTATCGAGATATCAAAACTTGGTGGAAAAGTCTGTATAGTGGAGAAAAATGGATTTGGTGGTACTTGTACTCAAAGAGGCTGTATTCCTACGAAATACCTCCACTCAGTTGCAGATATTATTAGAAAAATGTCCATGTCAAAAGCATATGGCATAGACTCAAAAACTGATCTAAATTACAAAATTCTAAAATCTAAAATGTTCACAACAGTTGCCAAACTAGCATCCGGGATTGAACTATTGCTGAAAGATAATGGTGTAGAGATAGTTGAAGGAGAGGCAGAAATAATTTCGTCAAATAAGGTCAAAGTCTATAATAAAATTTTAGAAACGAAAAGTGTTGTAATAGCGACTGGTAGCATTCCAGTCTCTATAGCTGGTTTTGATTTTAAAGAAAAAATACTTTCAACAGATACCTTCTGGAACATGGAGGAACTGCCTAAATCAATAGCTGTTATTGGGGGTGGATATAGTGGTTGTGAATTTGCGTCCATTCTGAATGTTCTTGGTTGTAAAGTTTGGCTAGTTGAAATGGAAGAAATGTTAATGCCACACCATCCCCAAGAAATCGGAAATACATTAGAAAAATATATGCGAATTGATGGAATTACTGTTCTCACTAATTCAAAGGTTGAAAAAATTACAGAGCAGGGAGTTTTGGTAAATGGTCAAAACATAGATGTTGAAAAAATTATTGTTTGTGTGGGCAGAAAACCGAACATAAGTTCTGGCGAATTGAAAAAACTCGGTGTTGAGTTTAACAATAAAGGAATTAATATAAACAAAAAAATGTTGACTAATATTTCAAATATTTATGCGATAGGTGACATAACAGGAAAGTATGAACTTGCTCATGTTGCATCAAAGCAAGGCGAAGTTGCAGCTCATAATATAATGCAACACAACAGTGAAATGGATTATAGCGCTATTCCATTTTGTGTATTCACTTTTCCAGAGGTATCTTTTGTTGGAGATTGTTCTGGTAAATCAGGTGAATTTCCACTTAGAGCAAATGCAAAAGCAAATTGCCTAGGAGATACAAGAGGGTTTCTCAAAGTTTTTGAAAAAAATGGAATGTGTGTAGGTGCAATAATCATTGGTACACGAGCATCTGAGTTAATTGGTGAGGCAACAATTGCTATTAAGACACAATTAAAAACCGAGAAATTTTTAGAAATTATTCATGCACATCCTACTTTAGCAGAAGCATTTACGGAAGCTCTGAGAGATATTAATGGACAATCCATTCACCAGCCATCACGAACTGAATCCTAAAAAGTCTTAAACTATCCGAATAGTGAAGAAAGACCTTCCATCGCCTTTTCTTCAGATTTACCACTTGGCGCTTCATCTTTCTTTTCTTCTTTTTTACCCTCT
>JGI12176J13093_100076_pt1 | contig 10901 bp, 10 predicted proteins | sample DeeseametaMP1483_FD_13093 | JGI IMG/M metagenome (IMG submission 13093) | reverse complement strand
CCTTTACCGGAAACGACGGGTAATGCTGGTGGACTGGTGGATGAATCTCATCATGAGAGATGAGGTTTCTATCCGTGAGAATATGACATTGTTTTGGCATGAACATTTTGCCACCAATGCACAAAAAGTTTATTTCCCTCAGGCCGTATATGAACAAAATGATGTTATTCGGGAAAATTGTCTCGGAAACTTTCGAACCCTCCTCAGGAAGGTGACCTTTGGTCCTGCCATGATGATATGGTTAGATTCCAGACGCAGTAAGAAAAAATCGCCCAACGAAAACTTTCCCAGAGAATTAATGGAATTATTTACCATGGGTGTGGATACCTATTCTCAGGAGGATGTGGAGGCCGCATCCCGGGCATTCACTGGGTATAATACTGATGGGTATATAACAAATTACCACTTTGAAGCGAGACGGGCAGATGGAGAATATTGGCAGAAACATCATGATTTTAGCCACAAGGCATTTTTAGGAAAACAGGGTTATTTCGATGGTGATGATATTATTGATATTATCATGGAGCAAGATGCGGTGGCTACTTTCATTTGCGAAAAAATCTATAAATGGTTTGTCTATGAAATTCCCGATGAAAATTTTGTGAATAAAATGGCGGCTATTTTCCGTGATGGCAATTATGAAATTGCACCCGTCATGAAATATTTACTTACTTCTGAACATTTTTACGATATCAATTTCAGAGGTTCACAAATCCCAAATCCTGTCTCTCAAATATTGGGACTCATCCGAAAGTTGAACCTCCATAATATGGAATATCCGAATAAATACCTCCAGCGTTCTATCGGGGAGATGGGCATGACACTTCTTTACCCACCAGATGTGAATGGCTGGACTGGGCACCGGGCCTGGATTAATTCAATCACCTTACCCATTCGCAAATTATTGGCTACCACCCTTGTTGATGAAAAAGTCGGTGACAATCGCATAAAATTTGAAGCTAATGTGGTAGAAATTGCCAGCGGCATGTCCGATTCCCAAAATGCAAGACAACTCGTTAAAGATTTTGCCCTCGTATTTTTTGGCCTTCCCCTTTCTGAGCAATTAGAAAATAAATTGGTGGAGACACTCATGGATGGAGCAGATGAATATGATTGGGATATCAATGCTGATGGTGCAGATACCCGCTTAAAAGAATTGATCAAATATATGCTTCGACTGCCTGAGGCACAATTGATATGAAACGCCGGGATTTTATCAAAACAGCTACGGCCCTTTCAATCGCCGGGACAAAAGTGCCGCTCTTGGCATTTAATCGACCAAAACATTTGCGAAAATCCACAGGAAATTGGGGATCAGATCGAATCGTCCTCCTCATCAAACTAAATGGCGGGAATGATGGTTTAAATACCCTTATTCCTATTCAAGATAGTATTTATTATAATAAAAGGCCCAATTTAGGAATCAAAGTTTCTGATGCACTGCCCATTCAATATGATACAGCCTTTCATCCTTCCTTGGTCAATTCTCAACACTTATTTCAACAAGGAATGATGTCCATTATTCATGGGGTAGGATACGATCATAGTAATTTATCCCACTTCCGCTCATCTGATATTTGGGTGACTGGTTCCGGTGGGGACCGGGTTTGGAATACGGGATGGCTAGGAAGGATGCTTACCAATGATTATCCCGATTATCCTGCAAATATTCCAGATCATCCCATCGGCATCCAAATGGGAAGTGCTAATTTATTGGAGTTTCAGACGGAAGAAACCAATATGGCTACCATGATGGGTAATAGTGATTCACTTTATAAGATTATTGATGAAAACTATGTTACCGGCTCAACAGATCCCGCGCCTCAAACTTACGGCGGGGAGGAACTCAATTATCTCCGGGCAATTGATGAAAGTACCTATGAGTTTTCCGGTATCATAAACGAGGCTGGCAGAAAAGGGATAAATAAGGTTGAATATCCCGAAACCAGAATTGGACTACAATTGGCCGTGGCAGCCAAATTAATCTCTGGCGGATTAACCACACCGATCTATCGATTGAATTATGGTGGGTTTGATACCCATGCCAATCAATGGAATGATCATATAGCATTGCTCCAGGAATTGGATCAGGCAGTATTCGCTTTCCTTAAAGATATGGGTGGCCAGGGATTACTGGATAAGGTTCTGGTGGTCACGACATCAGAATTTGGGCGAAGGGTGAAGGAAAATGGTTCTGTGGGCACCGATCACGGAACGGCAGGCCCTACCTTTCTATATGGTTCATCTCTCCGGGGAGATATTATTGGAAACCAGCCGGATTTATCTGACTTAAGCCGGGCTGGGAATATTTCTATTCAGCATGATTACAGACAAATTTACAGCACCATTATGCAGGATTGGTTTGGTTTGGCTGTAAATACGGTGACCCAAATTTTGGAAGAATCTTACGATGCTATCCCGGTGATTAACTTTCCACTGACCACTGACCATCCAACGGCAATTCCATCTGAATTTAAACTCTACCCTGCATTCCCAAACCCTTTTAATCCAACAGCAGAAATCCGTTTTGAAATACCAAAAGGAAGCCAAGTAAAGATAACCGTTTACAATATTACAGGACGCATAGTGATGCAAAAAGATTTAGGCTTTAAACCCAGTGGATTTCACCGTTATATATTAGGTCCAAAAGGTTGGGCGTCAGGGACTTACATTATCCAGGTTGAAGCACTCCAATCTATCCTGAATCAAAGAATCACATATTTAAAATAAAAATATTTCATATCCGATTTAATGAGAAATGACCTGCATCAACATACCACAAAACCATGCACCATATGTCCCTACTGCATAGCCCAGTACTGCCAATAAAACGCCCACCGGTGCCAGAGATGGATGAAATGCGGAAGCCACAATCGGTGCGGATGCAGCGCCGCCAACGTTTGCCTGACTCCCCACTGCCATAAAGAAAAAGGGCGCTTTTATTAGTTTTGCCACACCAATTAAAAGAATGGCATGGATTGCCATCCAGATTAATCCCACCAAAAAAAGGCCGGGGTTTTCAAATATAGCCATCAGGTCCATTTTCATCCCAATGGTTGCAACCAACACATAAAGAAATACGCTCCCATACCGAGAGGCGCCTATCCCCTCCAATTCCCTGGCCCGCGTAAAGGATAAACCCAACGCAATAGTGGTGGATATAACAATTAGCCAGAAGAATCCAGATGTGAGGCTGAATTTCTCCAAGCCCGGTGCATTTACTGCAATCCATGGTGCGATTAAATCAGATCCGAAATGGGCGAAGGCTGTTACTCCAAATCCCACACTCATCAATTTGATCGTATCCGTCAAATCAGGAATGCGCATTATTTGAGATCGATAAGCTTCAATTTTTTCCTTTAATTCAGAAATAGCAGACGTATCCGCTTGAAGTTTTTCATCAATTTGTTTATGAATTCCTGCACCATACAGTAAAAAGGCCATCCAAATATTGGCTACAATCACATCTACAGCAATCATGGCAGAAAATAAATCATCACCCACATTGAATATTTCTTTCATCGCTGCCTGGTTCGCACCGCCGCCTATCCAACTGCCGGCCACAGTGGTGAGGCCGCGCCAAACGGCTTCTGGACCTGCGCCACCCACAATATCCGGCGCAAAAACTGATACCACCATAATTGCCAGGGGGCCCCCGATGATAATCCCTGCCGTACCCGTGAAAAACATGACCAACGCTTTGGGACCTAATTTTATAATACTGGGAAGATCAATACTGATTGTGAGCAGGACTAAACTGGTGGGTAATAAATATCGGGATGCAACAAAATAAAGTCTGGATGACTCACCAGAAAATATCCCCAATGAATTGAAAATGGATGGTATAAAATAACAGAGCAGCAGTGTGGGTACATATTTATAGAATTTTTTCCAAAATGGGTGCTCGCTCCTACCCGTTAAAAATACGAATGATAGAATACCCAGTAGAATACCCAGTACAACTGCATCATTGGAAAATAGGGGTTTACCCATTCAATAAATTAGGATATAACTCTGCAATAATTATCATTTTTCTCCTTTGTGCATTCATAACTTTCCCACAAGATAATATTTATTGTTTTATGGGGAAGTTTTCCCCCCGTTAAAACCTGTAACTACCCGTATGATGTGGGATGCTTCTATCATATCCTTTGCTTTGTATTCAATGGTATGTGAGCCAGTACGTTTAAACATATCCAGATATGCCAAAATCTGAGATGGTTGGTAATGTTTAAAGGTGATGGAAACGGTGATAGGCCCTCGAATTTTATATGGTTTATATTTTTTAATATTTTTCACGGCATAAGCTGTTTTTTCTGCAATGAGATCATAGGCGGCTTCTGGATGAAGGGATTTGGCCGAATGAAAACTGATACTTTCCTTAACGATGGCACCCTCTATATTCCCGATGATGCTTTTTACTTCCTTCACTGCTGCATCATCGCCTGAAACCATGATGACTGGAACACCAAAATGCCCTGCAATGGCTGCATTCCAGGATCCTTCTGTCATCACCTGACCATTTACTTTTACAGATGTTAATTTAGAACTGGAAAAAGTATGGGCCCGAACGCCTTCCAAATTATCTGTACTGGCGTGGTACCCGGTAAAAATGACACCGTCAAAACTGGCATCAATTCCTTCCATCATACCCAGGGGTCGGGGCCAAGACCGGATCACCTGCACATCTTTCGGCAGTTTTTCGATAAGTAGATTCTGTCCGTTGCCATGAGAATCCGCAACCAGAATTTCTGTTGCTCCTGCATCTTTTGCGGCCTGTATGGCTGCATTTACTTCTGCAGTCATAAATTCCCGAAAGCGGTTATACTCAAAACCCGATGGACCGAGTTGCTCCCCGGTAACCACGCCGACTACGCCTTCCAAATCGGCAGAAATGAATATTTTCTTTCCCTGCCCAAAAAGATTGGAAACAATTAATGGTAACATTATTACTTTTAAAATTCGATTCATGGGTAAACCTCCTGTTTTATGCAGGACTAAAATAATCAAACTATGGGTATTTGATTACCAAAAATAAATAATGATATAAAATAAAAAGCCCCCCGTATTCTGCCGGGAGGCTTTTTATTTTGTGGCTCGGGACAGAATCGAACTGCCGACACAAGGATTTTCAGTCCCTTTGCTAACCGAGGAGAAAATTAAAATTTCCAACAGCTTGCCACCTGAAGGTATTGGAAAAAACACCAAAAACAGGTTCAAAGAAATAACTCGAAAAGCATTGAAAAAGAGGAGAAATAAATAAAATAAAATTTAGCCTTCCCACATCACTTTCAATGCAATACTCCAGGAAGCCGCATTGTCCTCAACAAAAGATAGCCATTTATCCAAATCGCTTCGTGAGTATAACACACCATTAAATATCACTGCATTTATTTTACTCGTATTTGAAATATCATATAGTGGATTGGTATCTAATAAAATCATATCAGCAATTTTGCCTGTTTCAATCGAGCCGTAATCAGCTAAAACCTCAAAATATATTGCCGGATTGACTGTCGCCGTAACCAGAGCATCCATTGGCGAGAGGCCTGCTTTAACCAGTTCCTCTAGCTCATCGTGTATACTAAAACCTGGAAAACAATAACTATCGTTGGCATCTGTACCGGTAAGTATTGCCAGACCAGCTTGATGCGCTTTACCGGTCAATTCCAGTCCTTTCTTGTAAAAATCCATATAGGTCTTACGACCCAATTCAGTGGGATCACGATCAATCATACCACCCGCATCCAGATTCCATTTAAATTGTTCAAATTTATTAATGTACTTCAAACGAAGGTCATTGCGAAAGGCATCATTATCAACATAGGCATCAAAACGACGGGTAATATGGGTCGGACAGAACCAGGTTTCATTCTCAACCATTGCATTGACCAGTTCATAAAACATTGCTGGATCATGCTTGTCAATCATCGCACGACGCGCTTCAGTTGTGTAAATTGCACCACCGGTATCCTGTCCGCTATAATAGGCTTGATAACGTTCACGAAACTCAGGCGCACCTGGAAACGATTCGAACAGAAAATAACGGGCATGCTCCATGCTTTTCATACCGGCATTAACGGCATCCAAAGCTTTAACAGAACGTGGTTTATGGCCAGCAAGTGTAATACCTTTTTTTCTTGCCTGTTCAAGCAAACGAAAGAACGGATCTCGCAGTGGTGCATTAGTAATTTTGATGAATTCATTTTTCTTGTAATCAAGATCAGCAATAATTGCATCAGCATCCGCTTTTGACCTCAAGCGGCCAATAATTGCACTAACTTGTCCCATCACGCGAGGTCCCATCAGCTCACCCGCAAGAATTTGCCGACGCCATTGGTTGTTTTGCTGATTGCTGACATCAGTACCCATATCACGGATATTGAAGACACCATTAGCAATAAATAGTGGCATGCTCAAATATGGTTCATATTGATGTCTTAAATGAGAATGCATATCCCAAAATCCAGGTATTAAGAATTTGCCATTGCCATCGATATTTGTGACCGATTCTGCAAGAGTATTACTACCCGTATCATCAACCGAAATGATCCGGCCATTTTCTATTAATACTGTTTGATGAGAGACAATTGTACTGTCAATCGGATTAATGACAGTGACATTCGATATTGCCAATGAACTAGTGGGTTGATTCAGTTTTGGCAGATCCGGCAATGACTTTGACAACAATATATAAAAGCTAATAATCGTTAGGGCAATAAGGCCAACAAAGCTTAAAGCTAGATATTTTAATAGACGTTTCATGTTTGATTTACCTGTTTTAAATCTGTTCGGCAGGACGGGAAATATTGCCAATCTGCCTGTATCTTCACGTGACATTCAGGACATTTTTCTCTAACAGACGCCTGCTCACCACAGTCAGGACAACAAACATATTTTTGACCTAAAACTTTACCACATTGGCCACAAGTCGTTTGATACCAATTCATCGGTTCACGGCAATATGAACAAATATTTCCACTACCATTGGGATTACTAATTTTTTCTACTTTTTGAATTTTTATTTGAGCCAGAGGCGTTTCATTTAACAATCACCCATTCCCCATCGCCAATCACATATTCCACTGCTTTACCTTCGGCAACTTTTCCACGGATAAACCCTAATAGAGCACCACCGGGGACTGTATAAATACCTGATATAACAGTCCATATACCACCAAAGATAAAAATGCTGGGGAGCGCCTCCAGATCAAGTCCACTATCAATTAAAAATATAACGGTAATAAGGCCTCCTATTCCGACAGAAACCAAGCCGCCAAGCTTTATACCACCCCAAACGTATTCTTTGGTACTTTTTGTTTTTCCTCTAAAAATTGAACCAATTTCATCCATGGGAATTTCCCGTTCAAAAGATTCACCTTTTTCCTGGATGCGGAGGGCATCAACCGTCATGCCCATATATAAACCACGAACCGTATTACTGGGGTCATAGGCACTGGAGACCACTACCCATTCATCCAAGGGAATCAATACCTGTTCCCCATCCTTTTCAAGTGTTAGACCACTCGCATCTTCCTGGGCAATAAGAGGTAAGGCACTTGCAGTAAGTAATATCCCTGTTATTAATCCTATTGTATATCGTTTCATTTTATTGTCTTTTTTCCAAAGCAGTGAGTATCAATCCTGCAAAACCCAGCTTTTCCCATTCGGGATGACTCCCTTTTTTCTTCTCTTTAATTTTTTCCTTTTCATCTCTAACTCTAATCGCCTTCAATTCATCAAGAATCTCTTGTTGAGTAATCAACCCCTTGCGGGTTAGAAGGCTCACAATGGCTTCTATGCTCATCATATTTGAATAGGCGATTTCCTCATAAGATATTTTTTGTTCAGTCATTATTTCTCCGTTTCAATAATGGGGGAGTGGCTTATAAAAGAAAAGAGGGCAAAATGGCATTCCGCAATGCCGCCCTCTTCTCTTCGTGTTATGTATGGCTCTTATTATCGAGCCGATAAATATTACAAAGAAATGGAATTGTTCACAAACAAAATAGGCGGGGCGATAGCCAGAGGCGTTTCATACTGGAAATTACAAAAAATTATACCATAATGTGGAGAAACAAAACCCGCCGCCGCTGCGGGGCGCTTGCTTAAAACCTTGTTCTTGGGCGAGGAAACAAGCTTAAAAATAAAGACGAAATACAGTTTCTGCTACACAGGCAAAGCGCTTTCTGTTTTCCACTTCTATACTGATCTCATTTATCAATTCAATACTATTATTTTTTAGCCGGACATCTACTATACGAGTGCGCGCCCTGACTTTAGAACCTGATTTCACCGGATATGGAAAACGCACTTGATTCAAGCCATAATTAACCACCATCCGCGCTTCAGGGAATAAATTTTTAGAGGAACTAATGGTATTGGTCAATTTTGGGATTAAAGATAATGTTAGAAAGCCATGGACAATAGTTGTTTTGAATGGCGATTCTTTTTGCGCGCGTTCAGGATCAGTGTGAATCCATTGTCTATCGCCTGTTATTTCTGCAAACTGATTGATACAATGCTGATCAATCGTTTCCCATTCGCCCACATATATTTCTTGGCCCCTTTGCTGATGCAGTTCTTTATAGACTTTTTCTGTCATCTTATTTTTGATGACTGCTTCTGATGAAATAACTACTTTTTTATCAAATGGGTTAAGATTGGTTATCCAAGGATTATTCAGTGTATTTGTAATCTTATCATTGATGGTATTAGACCAGTGGCGAAATCTGGGTTCTAATTTGGCCCTGAACTCTGTTGTGTTCTCTTGAAAACCTTCGGTCTTTTCTCGGATAAATTCGTAAACGTTCATTTATTTATGTGTAATAAATCTCCCATTAGCTTCATAGCAATCACCTTTTGGCATTAGTAACTCCTCTGACTATTAAAGGTATCTTGTTGTGGTGTATCTTGTATTGGATATGGGTTAGATATATCATAATCCCTTTGATTTTTACCCTCACGATGGCGAACTTTATAACTAATCTTTTCCACTTCAGAATGTTTAATACATTTCTTAGAAATTGAATCTGGGGATTGTAGAAAGAAAATTTCTTTATAATCCTCATCACTATAATGGTGTACTTTAAATTTATTATCTATTAAGTGTCCACCATTAATAAAGAGTGCTATACTGAATAATAATTCTAATATCATTAGAAAACATCTCCTGCTAAAGCATACCTAACATAAAATAATAAAATTATCATTTTCTTCATTTCTTAAACCTTTATTTAAGCCAGAGGCGTTTCATACAGGAAATTACACAATAATCACCCAACAATGTGTTTGTCTCTTTAATAAACAAAAAGCCCCCGTGAGGAGGCTATTTGAGCCAGAGGCATTTCATTTAAAAAGCACCCGGGCCGCCGAGCATACTCAAAACAAGCAAAACCATAAGAACAGCTGCCGTCCCCACGCCAACACATACTAAATTAATAATTTTAATAGTCTTATTTCTTCTTTCTTCTGCTGGATTTGCAACAATGATATTATTTTCTGTTACATTCTTCACGAACTTATTATTGAACACAACTTGATTTTCATCAACAATCACGCCTTTTATATAAATTACAGCTTCATTTGGTATATCTTTCATTGATTCTTCATCAACTTTAAATATTAAATAGTCCTCATCATATTTGACTAACTTACCCTCGATTGTAACCCCATTATTAAATGTAAGTGTATCTGCAAATAAAATTGAGGTTTGTGTCAATATGAGTAATATTGATATTATTTTCTTCATTTTTTTCCTTTATTTGAGCGGAAAACTCTTAGCAGGAGCAATTTTTCCACCTCTCCTTCTTCCATCGTATAATTTAATTGCTTTAAAGAAAGACTGTTGTTAATATTTATTCTCTTTTAGGATTATAATACCTCGAGGCTTGCCTCGGGATATAAAAAATATTTTCCGATAAATGCCTCGTGGGCTTGCCCCGAGGATTTTTACTTGATTATTGAAATCCATGAGCAAACAAATTACATCTCTGATATTATTGATTTTGATCACTGTTTCTAGTTGCAATACCGACAATAAGCAAAAAGCAGATAATGAAGCTTTACCTAATATTCTGATTATCATGGCCGATGACATGGGCTATGGGGATGTTGGTGCTTATAATCCAAAGTCCAAAATACCAACACCAAATATTGACAAAATTGCTTCAGAAGGCCTGATGCTTACTGATGCGCATAGCGCTGATGCCTTGTGCAGTCCATCCAGGTACGGGTTCCTTACGGGAAGGTATAGCTGGAGAACCCGACTAAAAGAGGGTGTATTGATAGGATATGATGAAACTGCGTTAATCGAAAAAGGGAGGCCTACCTTGGCCAGCGTTCTGGGTAAAGGGGGCTATACAACAGCCTTTGTAGGTAAATGGCATATGGGATGGACGTGGCAAACAAAGGATGGTAAGGCGCTAAAGAAAGACGAAGATAACGTAAGGTATGATCCAGTACTTTTCAGCGCAAACGAACAAAATGTTGACTTTTCGAAACCAATCAGTGGCGGACCAATAGACCTTGGATTTGATTATTTCTTCGGCACATTTGGTTGCTCAACCAGCGATCCCCCATACACCTATATAGAAAATAAAATGACAGTAGAGATGCCTTCAATTATGAGTCGCGATGAATATACCGGACTTCCCGGATTTCTACCCGGACTAATGGCTCCTGATTGGGTAATTGAGGAGGTAGATACAGTGCTTACTCAAAAGGCAATTACATTTATAGAGAAGGCCACAACGGAATCTCCCGAGAAACCATTCTTTTTGACCTTGGCATTGTCAGCCCCACATAATCCATTTGTCCCTCCTGGTTTTGCAATTGGAAAAAGTGAGGAAGGACCAAGAGGAGATCTGGTTACCGTAGTGGATAGATCTACAGGCATGGTG
>JGI12176J13093_100066_pt1 | contig 12161 bp, 11 predicted proteins | sample DeeseametaMP1483_FD_13093 | JGI IMG/M metagenome (IMG submission 13093) | reverse complement strand
ATTCTGCCGGGCCAATCCATGGGATTTGACTTCTCACCAGTTGTTGTATTTTTACTGCTGGGATTGTTGAAAAGGGTGCTGGTATCGGTTCTCTGATCTTTCAAGCAAGTTCAAGTATTGCAGCGCCCAATGACTATGGTGACCCTGTAGGTGCAGGGGTATACTTATACCAATTACAGGCTAAAGACTTTGTTAAGACGAGGAAGATGGTTTTACTAAAATGAAACGCCTCTGGCTCAAGAGACGATTTGGGGCGTCCAACAATTAAACCCATAGATAATAAAAGTACTTTTATGTCTTTCGTTCAAGAAAAATAAATGAGTATGTATTATAATCCTGTAGAAGTTATTGAAACAAATAATTGGCAAAAAGAATGTATCAATGCTCAAAAATCGCTCGGTATTCAAAATCCGCTTGTAATTACATCAAACGGTAATCTCAAACGACAAAAACTATCAACTGTATTTAATCCCAAATCAATATTTAGCAATATATTACCAAACCCCACATTTAAGAGCTGTAAAGAAGCAATTGATTTTAATCTGAATAAGGAGTTTGATGGCGTAATTACAATTGGTGGCGGATCAGTAATGGATACAGCCAAAGCCGTAATGGCCTCCATGGGAACAGGGATTATTGATTTAGCTGAATTATTAGCAATTACCGAACCATATGAGAAAATTACACCGAGCATTTTCATACCTACTACACACGGTACTGGGGGTGAAGTTACTATGTGGGGAACAGTTTGGAATATGGATGAAAAAAAGAAATATTCTATATCTCACCCGGATTTATACCCCAATGTAGCAATTTTAGATGGCAATCTCACTTTATCACTTCCGTTGGATATTTCTATTATTACTATGATGGATGCGTTGAGTCATAGCTTTGAAGCGATATGGAACAAAAATGCCAATTCAACATCAACTTCATATGCAATCGAGGCCATTACATTAATTATCGAAAATATAGAAAAATTTAAAAACAACCCCTATACCTTAAAGACGAGAAAAAAACTCTTAATCGCCGCAAACAAAGCGGGGTTGGCTTTTTCTAATACAAAAACAGCGGCAGCCCATTCAATAAGTTATCCCTTAACCATTCATTATGGAATGCCACATGGTGTGGCGTCATCGATTACGTTAATTCCTTTGTTGAAAACAAGCAGAGAATCGGTTAAGGATTCATTAGAAAAAATTTGTTATAATAATAATTTGACGTTTGAACAATTAATAGAATCAATTCGATTAATTCCTCAAAATATTTTATCATTTACCCTGAAAGATTGGGGAATCCCAAGAGATCAATTACCCAAATTGGTTGATGAATCATTTACAAAAGGAAGAATGGATAATAATATTGTTGAATTAACAAAACATAAGGTAAAGAGTATTCTTGAACAGGTTTATAATTAATAAACCATTTTCCCAGAATATCAAAAAGTAAAACAAATAGGATTCCTTTGTGAATAAATATTTAAAAACCCGAAAGATGGTATTGCTGAAATGAAACGCCTCTGGGTCAAATGAAGGAGTTAAAAATGAATAAATTAGCAAAGTATCAAGCAATCCTATTCTTTTTAGGAATGATATACTCACAAGAATCTGTTTCACTTGAAGACTATCAACGCGCAGAAAGCTTTTTGAGTTCTAATACAAGCGCGCTTGTATTTCATGCAAATGTAAGTCCAAACTGGCTGGATGACGGTCGTATGTGGTACAGAAATAAAATTGTCAATGGTGCTGAGTTTATTATTATAGATCCAGTTGAAAAGACACGTAAACTAGCCTTTGACCATCAACGTATAGCTGAAGTGCTATCAATTATGGATACGACCTATGATGCCTTTGGTTTACCTTTTAGATCATTCAAATATATTAATAATGGCCGGTCAATCTCTTTCAACGTAGAAAATATAACTTATACCTGCAATCTCGAAAATTATCGCTGTACTTCTGAACATAATGAAGGCGTCGATCAAATGGATAATTCCCCTAGGGCTCGATATCTCCGTGAACGTACCCGAGTCTTGTCACCAGATGGAAAACTAGCGGCTTTTATTCGGGACCATAATCTTTGGTCTCGAGATGTAATTAGCAATAAAGAGAGACAGTTAACCTTTGATGGAATAGAAAGTTATGGTTATGCCACAAATAATGCAGGATGGACGAAAGGACCTGGACCAGTTGTTCTCTGGTCTCCAGATTCGAAAAAGATAGCTACCTTCCAGCATGATAGTCGTGGTGTAGGAGAAATGTATATGGTATCCACTAAGTCTGGCCATCCAGAATTATCCAAGTGGAAATATCCGCTTCCTGGTGATAGTCTTATATTTCGCATTAGTCGTGTAATCATTAATGTACAGACTGGGGGCGAAGAACTCACAACTTTACCAGAAATTATTAGATTGAAAATGCCGCCAGATCAGCACCGTAGTACGAGTGATGATCATATAGCGGGCCGAGGAGGGGTATTCTTAGATGTTCGGTGGAGTGAAGACGCAAAGAATTTAGCGTTTGTATCTAGTTCTCGAGATCACAAAGAAGCTCAACTGCGTGTGGCGAACACAACAACTGGTGAAGTACGTGATATAATGAAAGAAGTGCAAAAAACCTATTTTGAATCAGGTGATGGTTTTTCCAACTGGCATTATTTATCAGGGACGAATGAAGTAATTTGGTTTTCTGAAAGGGACAACTGGGGTCATCTGTACTTGATTGATCTGAAAACGGGAAAGATTAAGAATCGAATCACCAAAGGCGAATGGGCCGTGCAGCAGGTCAGATATGTAGATCGTAAGAATCGAAAAATATACTTTTCTGCTGGTGGTAAAGAAGATGGTAATCCCTATTATTGGTATTACTACAGTGTCAATATGGATGGTTCCGAATTAAAACTTCTGACACCGGAATATGCACACCACACCGTTAACTTTTCTCCAAAATATAAATATTTCATAGACAGTTATTCCACGCCAGTTATACCACCAGTCACTGTTCTGAGGGACATGGATGGTAACCAGTTAATTAAGTTAGAAGAAGCTGATATTTCACAATTGATGACTTCAGGTTGGAAACCGCCTATCCAGATTAAAACCAAAGCTCGTGACGGTGTGACGGATATTTATGGGCTTATGTATAAACCCACCAATTTTGATCCAAACAGGAAATATCCAGTTTTAAACCCACTATATCCAGGTCCACAATCTGGCAGTGTAGGGAGCCGCAGCTTTAGATCATCCAGAAGTGATAAGCAGGCTGTAGCAGAACTTGGATTTATAGTTATTGAAGTCGACGCAATGGGTACTCCTGGGCGTTCAAAATCCTTTCACGATGCATACTATGGAAATATGGGAGATAATGGGTTACCAGATCAAGTTGAAGCAATCAAACAACTAGGTGCTCAGCATCTATGGATGGATCTTGACCGAGTAGGTATTTATGGCGGTTCTGGCGGTGGCTTTGCATCTACAGGTGGAATTCTACGTTACCCTGATTTCTATAAAGTGGCCGTCTCAGGTTCTGGCAATCATGACAATGCTACCTATGAAGACGACTGGGGTGAAAAATGGCAAGGAATGCTCATCAAAAATGAGGATGGCACCACTACCTATGATAATCAGGCTAATCATCTCTTAGCAGAGAATTTAAAAGGTAAGTTACTACTGGGACACGGTTCACTTGATGGAAACGTACCAGTCAATAATACCCTATTAATGGCAAAAGCCTTGATTGATGCGAACAAAGATTTTGATATGCTTATTTTCCCTAATAAGGGTCATGGACTTGGGCAATATTGGATGAGACGAAGGTGGGACTATTTTGTACGTCATTTAATCGGAGTAGAACCACCAAAAGAATTTAAATTTAAATGAAACGCCTCTGGCTCAAATAGCCTCCTCACGGGGGCTTTTTTGTTTATAAGAGTTTAATGTGAACTTTTTTTATGCAATATTTTTGGCTCTCATCATTTAAGTGATTTTTTTAGAAATGCCAAGGTTCGTTCAAATGCTAGTGCTGATGCTGCTTCAACATAATTTGGGTTTTGTAAGGGTCGACTTGCAAAGCCATGAGTGGTGTTAGGATAAATATAAATTTCGTGGTCACCATTTTGAGTTTTGAGTAAGGCTTGAAATTCTTTTACAGTTTCAACTGAGATTCCTCGGTCTTTATCTGCAAAATGCCCAATAATATTTGCGCGCATTTTCTGTAGATCATCTTTCGGATTAAAGCGACCATAATAAATCACTGAAGCCTTAACACCTAGGTTATTTTTAGCAATCTGATAGGACCAACCTCCGCCAAAGCACCAACCGATGGATGCCATTCGATTATTATCTACATTAGTTTGGTTTTTTAGATATTTTATTGCTGCAGAAAGATTGTTAAATGCTTTGTCCATATTTTGCCTTACTGCACCCGCTAACCGTCTTGCTTCACTTGGCTTATTGGTACTTTCGGAGTGGTATAGGTCTACGGCAAGAGCAGCATAGCCTTGAGCGGCAAAATGATCAGCCTTCTTACGTATATCATCGTTAAGACCCCACCATTCATGAATCAGTATAATCCCTGGTGCAGGATTTTTCGTTTTTGGAAGAGCCAAGTAGCCATTTATTGAAGTGTCGCCTTCTTTGTGATAAGTAATCGTCTGAGCCCATGATGGTAGCAAAATTAGATAGTATAAGATGAATATTTTTTTCATACCGAAATCTAACCATTTTTATAGTATTATTTATAAATAAATGAAACGCCTCTGTTAAGTTACTCGTGTTACCTGTGTCTTATACTGCGTAGCCTTATATAAAGAGACACCCACATTGTTGGGTAATTTCTGTGTAATTTCCTGTATGAAACGCCTCTGGGCCAAATAATTTGTTATTAGCTGAAATTCAAGGATTAGCATTACTGCTTATATTGGGTGTGGGGTTAGGTTAGGTGCAATTGAACAATGAATAATATAATCTTAATGAAAACAATAATCTTAGGTATTCTAATTACTTTAAGTACCAACTTATTTGCGCAGACAAACGATAGTTTAAGGAATTACTTTTTAGATATTGAGTTAAGTATAATTCATCCCATACTGGGAGGCTTTGGCGGTACAATCGGAATAGAAAGAAATCATTCCAGCTTCGGGGTAATGGGTTTTGGGACAAAACTCAATCATATGATGAAACATTACTTTATAGAGGATGCTGAAGAACTGGCAGTATATAACTGGGGAGTTGAATTATATTCAGATTATTACATCAAACAAAATCATAGAGGATTATTCATCGGCTCATTAGTAAGTATTAATGGCTTTCGATTTACTGATATTCCAAATCCCCAGACAATACTTGTATTATATGCAGTCCCGAGAGTTGGGTATAGAATATGTCTTCCAAAAAAGCTTAACGCATTTTATTTTCAGCCTTCACTTACAGCGCATATCAAGTTTTGGGATAACCAGGAACAGTTCTTATATCGAGAAATAGATACAAAGAGTATCTTTCTTCTATCTCAACTAACGTTAGGAATGAAAATATAATCTTTGCACCAAAAGCAATTTATTTAATGAAAATAGAAGAGTTGATTTTAAAATAATACAAATAAATGCACCTAACAAAAAATAAACGCCATTAAAACGAGCGTTTATTCAAACGATTGCTTAAATTATTAAAAAGAGGGAAAAATGACTGACCAAAAAATATCTTATGAGGAAATCGCCTATTCAAATATGATGAGTATAGAAGCTATTGTAAGCCTTCTAACTCGCAAGGATAATAAAATGAAACGATATTCAATAGGATTAATCATATTTCTATTTCTTGTACCATCCTTTGCACAACATACTATAATATTAAAAGAGCCGGGACTCGATAAATCTGGATTCCCATTAGAAAAGACTTCAGGTAAAGCTGAAATTATTGAAAAAGATAAAACTATAAGAATAAAAACATCTAAAGGTATGAAGTTTTATAGTTTTAATGATGTAAAGGAAGTTGTAGAAAAAGATGGAACAATTATTTGGTCTTATAAAGCATACAATATACGCGAAGAACAAAGGAAGCGTAATACCTGTTTATATGGGATAGCTGGCATAGCCGTTATATATTTTTTGATTCTAGATAATTTATTAGAAGACTTCACTATGGACCCAAATGATTGAATATTATGTGATTTTCTGCATGAAACGCCTCTGGCACAAATAAAAGAGGTTAGCCGATGTTTGAATGTCCTTTAATCGTCTAACTTTAATAATCAAAGGACAAAATTAAGGGATACTAAAATGAAAAAAATGATAATGTTATTTTTAGCGTTATTAATTACCACCAATTTGTTGTTTGCCAACGATAAATCTGAAGTGGTAGATGTAGTAAATAAACACTGGGAATATCAACAAACAAAAGACTGGAAGAAATATGTAGGGACTTTGCATTCAGGAGGCACCATGAATGGTGATTCAAATGGTTCTTTCTGGTATTTGCGTGATGCAACCGTAGCAGCGGTTACAGAAGGTCAGTCTCCTGATAACGAATGGAATGTTGCACCAAGATATATTGAAGTAGATGTACTTGAAAAAGGTAAGGTAGCTGTCGCATATTACTATTTAGTAGGTTCATATACTATTAACGGTGTGCAAAAGAATGACTATCGAACTAGAGTAAGTCAAATTTTCGTCAAAGAAAAAGGAAATTGGAAAGTCAAAGCTGGCCACTATACACCGTTGTATAGCGGTAGTGGAATTCCAAATTAATAAACCCTTTTATTTTTAAAAATAAGCCTCCTCACGGGGGCTTTATTTTTTGGGAAAGAAACCTAGTCGTTTTGATATACGTATGTACTAGAAGTGTCTAAAACACTTCTTTTGGTACTCCATTATTCTGCATTATCATGAGAATGGGTTGTCATTTTGGCAGTGAGGGGTGTCAATGTGACGTTTAATATTTAGTAATTGTCATAGAATATAAATTGGACTAGTAATTGTAATCTATTTAATGATTACTGATAAGAGGTATTATTATGGAAAATCAACAAATGAATCCAAATCCCGAAGCGGGGATTAATCCGCTTGAAAAGTATGGGATAAATCTTACTGAACTTGCCAAAGAGGGCAAGATAGATCCAGTTATTGGATGTGAAGATGAAATTCGCCGAATTATCCAAATTCTATCCCGTAGAAAAAAGAATAATCCAGTATTGATTGGAGAACCGAAGGACTCGCCAAACGAATAGTGGAAGGTGATGTTCCTGAAAATATTAAGGGAAAACAATTAATCACTATGGACTTGTCAGCTATGGTGGCAGGTGCTATGTATAAAGGTCAGTTTGAGGAACGACTTAAAAACTTTGTAGATGCCGTTAAAGAACAGAACGGCGATATTATCATATTCATTGACGAAATACATATGATAGTTGGGGCTGGTGGCCAAGGTCAAATGGATGTAGCTAACATTATCAAACCCGAGTTAGCACGCGGAACTTTAAAGGTTATAGGTGCCACCACTCTCAATGAATATCAGAAATATGTGGAACCAGATGCCGCACTTGAACGGAGATTTCAACAAGTGTATATCGCAGAACCAAATGTAGAAGATACCATTACAATACTACGGGGTATTAAAGACAAGTATGAGGTTCATCACGGATTGAGTATCAGAGATTCTGCACTTATTTCTGCAGCAACATTATCAGATAGATACATATCCGATAGATTTCTGCCAGATAAGGCGGTGGATTTAGTAGATGAAGCCGCCTCCAAACTTCGTATGGAGATGAACTCTGCACCAGAACTAATTGATAATCTTAGACGTAAACTGATACAGTTAGAAGTTGAAAGAGAAGCACTCAAAAAGGAAAAGGATGTAAAGTCCAAAGAGAGATTGAAAAATTGTAAAAACGAGATTAAAACTACCAAAGATGAACTTGGTAAAAATATGGTAGTGTGGGAAAAGGAAAAAGAGGCAGTTGATAATGTTTCCAAACTCAAAGAAGAACTTGAAAATGCAAAGTTCCAAATGGAATGTAACCAAAGAGATGGTAATTATGCAGAAGCTTCAAAATATCAGTATGAAACAATTCCTAATCTCGAAAAAAAGATAGAAGATTATTCCAAGACTTTAGAAAACTCCAGATTTGTAAAACTCGAAGTAACTACCGAAGATATAGCAGAAGTAGTATCAAAATGGACTGGTATTCCCGTAAATAAAATGTTGGAAGGTGAGAAAGAAAAACTCTTACAGTTAGAAGACCATTTAAGAAATAGAGTTATAGGACAAGAAGAAGCACTAAATAAAACTGCTGATGTAATTCGTATGTCTAAGATGGGTGTTACAGATGTTAATAGACCACTTGGTTCATTTCTATTTTTAGGAAATACGGGTGTAGGTAAAACAGAACTTGGTAAGACATTAGCAGAAGCACTCTTTGATGATGAGAAGGCTTTGGTTCGTGTTGATATGAGTGAGTTAATGGAACAACATTCAATATCCAAACTGATTGGTTCACCTCCAGGATATATTGGATATGATGAAGGTGGACAGCTGACTGAGAAAATTCGTCGGCGTCCTTACTCTGTTATCTTGTTTGATGAGATAGAAAAGGCTCATCCAAGTGTATTGAATATTCTATTACAAGTTTTAGATGATGGAAGATTAACTGATTCTAAGGGCAGGACAATTAATTTCAAAAACACGATTATTGTAATGACTACTAATTTAGCTGAATCAGAAATTAATGTATTTTTAAGACCAGAGTTTAGAAACAGAATAGACGAGATTGTTAAATTCAATGATTTGAGCAAGGAAGTAATTGAGAAGATTGTGGAAATGCACATTCATCGAATGATAGTAACAATTGAGAAACAAGGTATTAAATGTGATGTTAATGGTAGTATTCGCGACTATTTAATAAAGAACGGATATCAACCTGAATATGGTGCAAGACCCATAAATAGATTAATTCGTAGGGATATACTTTCGCAAGTATCCAGATATATGTTGGAGAATCCTGATGTGGAATCTATAGATATAGGATACGATAATGGCATAATTGTGAATAGGTGAAATTGTGACCGACGACCCTCAGCGGGCTTTTTTGTTTATAAAAGAGACACCCACATTGCTGGGTAATTTTTGTGTAATTTCCTGTATGAAGCGTTCCACATACCATAAAGAATTGGTGGAGCATTTTAAAAATAATGAGATACCTATGTGAAGTAGGTCTATATATCTCATAGCAATTTAATGGATAAAATGAGTTGGCAAATAGTAGCAACACCACGTTAGGAGAAAATAATTTTGCAGCATTAAAAATGTTGAAGGAAGTAACCAAAGTTTTTGAAAATGAAAAAATAAAATATGTTCTTGATTGTGGTACTCTATTAGGTGTTTATCGAGAGAATAGACTGCTTCCATGGGATAATGATGTGGATTTGAGTTTTTTCTGTGATGATGAAAAAAAGATTAAATTCCTTGTAAAACAAATCAGGAGAGCTGGATACTACGTAAAAATAAAATATCAGGAAAAAAATGATTATCCCCTCAAAAAAGGAAAGATAAGGTTACTAAAAGTATTTAATAAAAATATATTTTACCGAAACAGGGTCTTGCTGGACTGTTTTTTGATGAGAAAACTCGGTGAAGAAAATTTTGTTTGTGCATATGGAGGAATAAATCACTATACTAAAATAAACATTCCTTATAAATATTTTGATAAAGTTGGTTATCTTAAATTTGAAGGAAAAACATTTTCCATTCCCAATCTAATTGAAGACTATCTTACCCATCGGTACGGTGACTGGAGAATTCCGATAGATGATGGTAGCTATGACTATAGAAAAGATGACCATTCAATCGTCTTTTCTCAGATATTAGAAACAAATACTGTAAAAAGTAATGGGGTGAATTAAAAGGGGACGAACTGAAATGAAACGTCTCTGGCTCAAATAGCCTCCTCACGGGGGCTTTTTTGTTTACACCAAGGACAGGCTCACACCTTTTTACATATCGGCTCTTAAAATTTCTGTGTAATTTCCTGTATGAAACACTGCTGGCTCAAATCTATGAAACATTTTTATTTACAAAGAAACAATGGGAGGGAATCTATGTCCAGAATAATGGCCATTTTGCTTAGCTGTTTCCTTGCCGTGGGGTCTCTCTCCGCAGGTAAGCTGAATTTTGTTATAACCTATCCACAGGAAAGTGACGGAAAATTATTGGAAGGGCGACTCCTGCTTCTGCTGGCAAAGAAGGATGATCCTGAACCCCGATTTCAGATCACGTACCGGAATCATACCGGTCTGATATATGGTGTAGACGTTCTAGGTCCAAGGCCTAACAAGGGTGTAGTAATTGATGGCGCCGCACTGGGCTACCCCATTGAATCGCTCAATGATATTCCCGTTGGAGAATATTGGGTACAAGGATTGTTACATACATACGAAACGTTTAATCTGAATACGGGACAGACCGTTAAACTTCCTATGGATAATGGAGAGGGGCAAAAATGGAACCGTTCACCTGGGAATCTTTATTCCAAACCTCAGAAAATGTTTTTAGATCCAAGCAAAAGAAAAACGGTGAAAATTACCTTAGATCAGGTAATTCCAGTCATCGAGCCACCGAAGGACAGCAAGTATGTTAAGCATGTACGTTTCCAAAGTAAACTGCTGACAGAATTCTGGGGTCGCCCCACCTATTTAGGTGCGCACATTTTATTACCGAAAGATTTTGATAAACATCCTGAGGCAAAATACCCAGTGATGGTTTTTCATGGACATTATAATCATGATTTCAGGGGATTCAGGCCTGAACCGCCCGATCCTGATCTAGAGCCTGAATTCAGTTCTCGATTCAACTGGGAGGGGTATAATCGGACGGTTCAGGAATATGAACATCAATTCTATAAAGATTGGACAAGTGATGATTTTCCTCGCGTCCTGGTAATTGATATTCAGCACCAGAACCCATACTATGATGATTCCTATGCCGTTAATTCCGCCAATATTGGCCCCTATGGCGATGCTATTACCTATGAACTGATTCCTTATATCGAGGAGAAATTCCGTGGCATTGGTGAGGGTTGGGCTAGATTCCTTTATGGCGGTTCTACCGGAGGCTGGGAGGCGCTGGCGGCACAGGTTTTCTATCCCGAGGAATATAATGGATGTTTTGCGGCCTGCCCTGATCCCATCGATTTTCGAGCATATTGCCAAGTGAACATCTATGAGGATGAAAATGCTTACTACAAAAAGGGTCCATTTAAGCAGGTTGAAACACCGGCACACAGAAATTACCTGGGCGAAGTAAATGCCACCATGAAAGATATGAACCATTTGGAGCTGGCACTTGGAACGAATAGTCGGTCGGGCGACCAGTGGGATATCTGGCAAGCCGTTTACAGCCCCATGGGTCCGGATGGTTATCCCCAGCCGATCTGGGATAAATACACAGGAAAAATTGATAAGGATGTGGCCAATTATTGGCGTGAGAACTACGATCTCCAATACATATTGAAGCGTGACTGGTCAAAGATAGGCTCCAATTTAGAAGGTAAAATCCACATCTACTGTGGTGATATGGATAACTATTACCTTAACAACGCCGTATATTTAATGGAGGAGTTTTTGAAAGAAACCACTAAACCCTATTACAATGGAGAAGTGGATTATGGCGATCGTGCCGAACACTGTTGGAATGGTGATCACACCCGTCCCAATGCCCTTTCCCGGTTGCGATATAATCAAATGTTTATACCCAAAGCAGTTGTGCGGATGGAAAATACAGCACCACCCGGAGCAGACCTAAAAAGTTGGCGATATTGAACCAACTTACGGGGGATTTTTTGTTTATAAAAGAGACACCCACATTGTTGGGTGATTTTTGTGTAATTTCCTGTATGAAACGCCTCTGGCTCAAATAGCCTCCTCACGGGGGCTTTTTTGTTTATAAAAGAGATATAATTCCCAACCGCCAACCTGATAAAGATGGGGGTGGGTCAATTAATAAGAAGGACACGCACATTGTTGGAAAAAAATTTATAAATTCAGGAAAACAATAAGGAATGAAAAATGGGAAAAGGTCAAGATTCTAAAAAAGCAATTAAAAAAGCACCTGCTAAAACTGCAAAAGAAAAAAAAGCAGAAAAGAGACTTAAAAAAGCTANTNNATAATTATG
>JGI12176J13093_100060_pt1 | contig 13358 bp, 17 predicted proteins | sample DeeseametaMP1483_FD_13093 | JGI IMG/M metagenome (IMG submission 13093) | reverse complement strand
TAAGCCCCTCATCCTTTGCGCCTTTTAAGAGCTGAAGTGCGCAGTGTGAACCTAGCGTTGCTACTGATATCAATTATAATATTATTTTAGTACATGCACATATGAAACTATGTATCATAACATTTGTAATAATCTATCAGAAATTCTAATACACTAGTAATTAATTCTAATGTAATATCCTGTTTCATATAATTAGGAACCGCTTTGAATAAAAATCCTATTACATTATTTGGTAATATGTAGTATTTTCACAATTTTACATAGGAAAAACGATAATTGCACAAGCAATATGAATAATCATCTTTTATTTTCTATTCAGCATATTAATTTTTAATATTAATAATAAATAAATAAAAAAATTTTAATGATTAATAAGCAGTATGGATAGATAAAGGAACATAATTTATAGTGGTGTAACAGCAATCCCTTATTGCAAATTTCAACATCATCAACTACGATTAAGGATGATACAAGAAAACAAATTTACCTCCAAATCATATCTGATCAATTTTGTATGGGAATAGTCTCTTCAATTATTGATGGGCCTAAAACTGCTGTTGAAATTTCTAAAGTGACAAATATTCCTATTAGTACAGTTTACCGAAGATTGCAATTTCTTCAGGAGCATAAGATGTTGAAAACTTCTGGTGGATTAAATAAGGATGGAAAATATTTTGTATATCTGAGTAAATTAAAAACAATCTCAACATTCTTTGATGGCTCAAACATAATGATTTCAGTTACACCAAACCTCAATTTCACAATTAACTAACAATTACTAAAAAATCATAATAAATACTCAAATTTAAAAAGAAGCGTAATGGTTGAGACCGAATTAGGAGAATGGCGTAGAAGCCATTATTCAAAAGAATTAGATCCGTCATTGGCAGAATCAGATGTAACTATAATGGGATGGATTTCAAGTGTAAGAAGTCATGGTAATATCACATTCTTAACAATTGTAGATAAAATGGGCGAAGTTCAAATAGTTGCAAAAAAGGGATCCTGTCCAGACGATCTAATTAAAAATTTATCAAAATTAAAAGAACATTCTTCTGTTGGCTTGATTGGAACAGTAAAGACTTCTGAAAAAGCACCAAATGGAGTTGAAATAATACCAAAAGATCTTCGGATATTTTCTTCTGTTGAGAAAATTCCTCCATTTGATCCTTATGCAAAGACTATCAAAAATATTGATACACGACTTGAGATTAGGGCAATTGATTTACGCCGAAGTGTGTTACAGAATGTTTTCAATGCACGAAGTAATGTGCTTAGATCAATCCGTCAATATTTTTATGATCAAAATTTTACTGAAATCAATACTCCAAAGATGATCGCTACCGCCACAGAGGGTGGTGCTGCGCTGTTTCCAATTTTTTATTACAATAAGGAAGCATTTCTTGCTCAAAGCCCGCAGCTGTATAAAGAACAATTAACAATGAGTTTTGAGAAAGTGTTTGAGATTGCGCCTATTTTTCGGGCTGAACCATCAAGAACAAACCGGCATTTGTCTGAGGCTATATCTATTGATTTTGAAGAAGCATATGTTGATTATAACGATGTGATGAAAAGAATTGAACAAATCATAAAACAAGCAATTTTGTCAATACAAGAGTTCTCTAAAGATAATCATGATGCTGATTTTACAATTCCTGAGATCTCAGACACTATTCCACAATATTCATACTCTGATTTATTAAAAAAAATTCAGGCTACAGGTGCTACGAGTCAATGGGGTGACGATCTGTATCCAGAGCAATTAAACAAAATTGAAATAACTGGTTTTTACTTTATCAAAGATTGGCCTACAGGTCCAAAACCATTTTACGTGAAGGTAAACAAAGATAATCCAAAAATCTCAGAGTCGTTTGATTTGATGTATGGTGATTTAGAAATTTCATCTGGTAGCACTAGAATTGAAAAAAAGTCAGAGCTTGAGGATAGAATGAAAAATAAAGGTATGAAGATTGACACATTTAGTTATCATCTGAATGTTTTTGATTATGGTGTTCCACCACACGCAGGGTGTGGAATTGGTCTTGAAAGATTAATGATGGCACTAACCGGCATAGAAAATATTCGCGACACAACATTTTATCCTAGGGACGTTGATAGGTTAACCCCATAGGTGAAAAATTTGGTTAATGAGGAAGAAATTTCTGAAGTTGCAAAATTAATGAAAATTGATCTTGCAGATCATAATGATCATATTAAAAGAGTACAAAAAATGCTTGAATATTTTGATATTCTAGATAATGCTGGTGTTGAATCTGAGGAAATCACTGTTCAAGAAACTGATTTAGATAAACTGAGAGATGATAAATATAATCCGTATGACAAAAATTTATTAAAATTTCTGAAGAGCTATCAGGGAAAATACGTCAAGGCTCCAAAGTTGAATTAAGTTGGATTTAGGAATTTCTGCATTAAGTTACGTAAATAGCATAAAGAATGATGAATTTACTGTAGAAGAATTTATCTCAAAATCACTTGAGCGAATTAATCAGGTGGATGAAAAACTTCATGCATTCTTACGAGTAAATGATCTAGTAATAAAAAATGCAAGAGAGATTGATACTAAAATAAAATCGAATCAGAATGTTGGAAAATGTTATGGAATGCCTATATCTGTTAAAGATAATATTTGCATAGAAGGCTCAAAAACCACTTGTGCATCAAAAGTTTTAGAAAATTTTGTTGCGCCATATACCTCTACCGTAATTAGTAAACTAAATTCTGAAGATGCAATAATAATTGGAAAAACAAATCTTGATGAGTTTGCAATGGGTCTTAGCACGGAATTCAGTGCTTATGGGCCAAGTAGAAATCCTTGGAATACAGATTATGTTCCAGGTGGTTCCTCTGGCGGAAGCGGAGTATCTGTCTCTGCAAACGAATGCATTGCATCATTAGGTTCAGACACAGGTGGTTCAATTAGAAACCCAGCCAGTTTTTGCTCTGTAGTTGGATTAAAACCAACATATGGATTAGTAAGCCGTTATGGTCTTGTTTCATATGCTAATAGTATTGAACAAATCGGACCCTTGACAAAAACTGTGGAGGATTCTGCATTCTTACTAAACATAATTTCTGGAATTGATTCTAACGATAACACTACAGTAGATAACAAGAATCAAGATTATCTAAATAATATTGATGCTGGGATAAGTGGTAAAAAAATTGGAATAGTAACAGAAATGACAAATTCTGAAGGGCTTAGCACTGATGTACTAAATGCCACCAATGATGCGGTTAAGACATTTGAAAAACTAGGAGCAAACTGTGAGCAGGTATCATTACAAATGATTCCTTATACTGTTGCTGCATATTACACTATAACATCAACAGAAGCAGGAAGTAATCTAGCAAGATATGACAACATAAGATATGGATATGAATTCGATTCATCAGGCTTTGAATTCAATTCATACATATCACAAGCAAGAAGTAAACTTGGTCCTGAAGTTATACGAAGAATGATCTTAGGTGGTTTTGTACCATCTGCTGGACATGCTGGGAAATATTTTCTGAAAGCATTAAAGGTTAAATCTAAACTTATTGCTGAAATAAATCATGTATTTGAAAAATTTGACTTTTTAATTTCATCTACTGTTCCCATTCAACCATTCAAATTTGGTGAAAAAATTCAAGACCCTGTATCACTTATGATGGTTGATTTTAACACAGTTACTGCCAATCTTACTGGAATTCCAGCAATATCTGTACCATATAAGATTACAAACGGCTTGCCTATAGGAATTCAAATAATGGCAAATTGTTTAGAGGAACATTCACTGTTACAAGCTGCATACGCATTAGAAAAAACTGTAGATTTACCCAAGGTGCCAGTCTAGTGACAAAAATTGGTCTTGAGATACATTGTCAGCTAACAAAGCTTGAAAGCAAGTTATTTTGTTCATGTAAGGCTGATTATAGAGAGTTTGAGCCTAACACAAACATCTGTCCAGTTTGTATGGGAATTCCTGGTTCGTTACCATTACTGAATAAAAGTGCTGTTGAAAAAGCTACATTAATTGCAATGGCACTTGATTGTAAAACTCCCGGTAAAATTGCATTTTTTAGAAAAAATTATTTTTATCCTGATTTACCAAAAAACTTCCAAATTACACAGCTTAATGCATATGGAAATACAAGTATTGGTTGGGAAGGTAGAATCTTAGTAGAAGATAAGCAGATAAAAATTAGAAGAATACAATTAGAGGAAGACCCTGGACGATTAATTTACGAAGGCGCCACTGAAAAAACTAAACTCACATTGGTTGATTATAATAGGGCTGGAACTCCATTAGTTGAAATTGTAACTGATCCAGATTTTGAAACTCCTCATCAAGTTAGAGAATTTTTGAACATACTTTCAGATTTGCTTGAAAATTTGAATGTGTCAGATCCAGGACTGGAGGGCGCAATGCGTGCTGATGCCAATGTATCAATTGAAGGTGGTTCAAAAGTTGAAATAAAGAACATTGGCTCATTTCATGATTTAGAAAAAGCTGTTCATTTTGAAATAACAAGACAGCATAGTCTTGCAGAAAGAAAAATTGAGATTATTCAAGAAACTCGACATTGGGACGATGGACGAAAAATCACCGTCTCAGCAAGAACAAAGGAAGAAGAGGCTGAATACAGATATCATCTTGAGGCAGATATACCGTGGGTTCGGATTAATGATAACACAAAAAATCAATTACGAGCACAGATGCCTGAAAGCATCAGTTCCAAGAAGGAACGATACATTTCAAAATATGATATTACACCACAAGTTGCAGGCATCTTAGCTTCAGACAGATACTTTTCTGAACTTTTTGAAAAGGCAAACAACGAAACTAATGCGAAAGACGTTGCAAATATGATTACTACGGATATTATGGGATTGCTTGATACGCGAGAAAAGCGTGAAATATCAAAACTAGAAGCAGGGCACCTTTCAGATTTAGCTGAATGCGTCAAATCAAATAAGATTACCAGAGCATCTGCAAAGTTAGCTCTGGATGAGATTATAAAAAATGGCAAGCCATTATCACAGATAATTGAGGTTCTTGATTTGGGTCATGTTTCCGATGAATCTACACTATCTGATATTATATCACAAGTCTTAAACGAAGAAGTAAAAGCAGCAGAAGATGCTAAACAAAATCCTGAAACAGTTAACTTTTTGGTGGGAAAAGTTATGCAAAAAACACATGGAAAGGCAGACCCAGAATTAACATTAACCCTTTTGAAAAAAAATCTTGATATTGAATAATACTAATGGTTTTAAAATAAACAATTCAAATCATAATATTACGTACTTTTTGACACAAAATAATGGAACCTAAAAAACGAATCTTAATTTTAGGCGGAGGATTTGCCGGAGTTGATTGTACTAGGATGCTAGAAAAGTATTTTCAAAACAGGGATGAGATTGAAATTACATTAGTAAGTGATGATAATTTTCTGCTTTTTACACCAATGTTACCACAGGTTGCTTCTGGAACAGTTACCCCAAGACATATTGTGATGCCGCTTAGATCGTTATGTAAGAAATCCAGAATATACGAATTAGTAATTAGAGACATTGATCCAGTAAACAAACATGTGACTTTAGAGGGTACACCTGAAAAAAGAGGTGTTCGCATACATTATGATTATTTGGTTATTGCATTAGGAAGTGAAACCAATTTTTTTGGATTACAGAATGTTGAAAAACATTCATTCACTATGAAGACACTTGCTGATGCCTTATCATTAAGGAATAGGTTAATTGATATGCTGGAACAGGCAGAAAATGAAACTCGTGAGGAACTTAAACAACGCCTACTAACTTTTGTTGTAGTTGGCGGAGGATTTGCGGGTGTAGAAACAGCAGGAGAGATTAATGATTTTCTACACGATGCATTAAACTATTATCATAATATCAACAAAGTAGATATCAATGTAATAATTATTGAAGCGCTTTCTAGTATCTTACCTGGATTTAATAAAAAATTAGTAAAATTCGCGCATAACAAATTAGAAAAAAATGGAATTAAAATATTACTTGATACTATTGTTTCAAGCTTTGATGGGAAAATTGTAATTGTTAAAAAATCAGCAAAATCAACGTCTACCGTTAAATCAAAAATAAGCATTCCATCATATACACTTGTTTGGGCTGCCGGTGTTACTCCGGTTGAAATTATTAAAAAATCTATATTTAAAACAATGAAGGGACAAATAATCGTTAATGAATTTTTAGAGATACCAAATTTTTCAGGTGTATTTGCAATTGGAGATTGTTCACGGTTTGATGAATCGATTAACAAAAGTTATCCGCCCACGGCACAGTTGGCAGAGGCACATGCAAAATTAGCGGCATATAATATCAAACAAATAATCAACAACAATGAAAAAAAGAAATTTGAATACAATTGGAAGGGTCAGAGTGCAATCATTGGAAAGCGTTCTGGAATTACTGAGGTAATGGGTTGTACAGTGACTGGCTTTTTAGCTTGGCTAATATGGATAAACTACTATCTATCAAAAATGCCAAACTTAGAAAAAAGATTAAGGGTTTGGTTGGATTGGAATATTGATTTGTTTTTTAGAAGAGATATTTCTAGATACGGCTTCAAGAGAAATGTTTTAAAAGAATATCAAGAGTTGGATGAAGTCGATGACGTATGGTAATGTATTATAATTTTTCAATCAATTTTAAAATACCGAATGCAATTTTTTCAAACTGAGTTTTTCTTTCCATTGACACCATTAAGATGTTATTTTTCATAGGAAAGCTCATCACAATGAGTTTTTCCCTAAATGACATGGCGAACTTTACTTTTCCAAGATCATCGTCAAATTCACTTCTCATCTTAACTCTTAGTGCAAGCTCCATGTAGAGCATTTCGTCTCTTTTTCTATCTCCAAGTCGTTTTTTACTTGGTATCATACCACCCGCAATTAGTCTACCTCTAGAGTTGATTATACCTGCAAATCTAACATTGGAATCAGCTTTTTTAGCAAGTTCACATAGTTTTTCATAATCCATAGTTGTCAATCTTGTGCGATCTATTTATTGCGATCTATTTTTTAGTAATTATATGCAAAATGAATCCAACATAACTGAGTATTATAAGAAAACAGCAATGTTTTGGTCTGATATGATTGCAATGATGTCATCAAAGCCTACAACACTTACTGCTGTTGGACCAATTCGTAATCTTTCATCTAATTTGAAGAAAATTACAAGTGAGCTAACTGAAGCAAATAAGGAGATTGTAGAATTTAATAATTTTTTGATTGAATACTATAAACAACTATCAGATACATGGACTAGTGCTCAAAAAGAAGTGGCATCGAGGGCACCTAAAATACCACAAAACGAGGAAAGTGTGGAGGCTTATAAAAGAGTCTGGATAGACATTTTTGAGAATAGCTTCACTGGACTGTTTGATTCTAAAAAATTCTCAGAAAATTATAATGGACTTATTTCAACAGAACTTGATCTTCTGAAAAGATGGAATGCAATAACAGATGTAATGTTAAAATCTGCTAATTTGCCAACTAAGCAGGAGATAGATGAAATATACGAGGAGATTCATAGTCTAAAGAATCGAATTTTTAAGCTAGAATTATCTAAAAAGAAAACTGAAAATGCCAGAAAATAAATTTAACCCAAAAATTATTGGCGAATTTCTAAATTTTGGTCGTAACTTAGTAGAGGCTCCTATGAAAGTCTCTGTGCCACATGAGGTTAAGATTGGTTCAACACAATTTGATGTTGCATACAAGGAAGATAAAATGCGCTTGTTACATTTCAAGTCGCTTACATCAAAGCAAATTAGAACACCATTACTTATTTCATATGCAATTGTTAACCGGTATCACATTTTTGACATTGACCCAAAGAAAAGCTGGATAAGAAACTTGCTTATGCAAGGATTTGATGTTTATTTGATTGATTGGGGAACACCATCCAAGATTGATAGATTTCTAGGATTTGATGAATACGTAAATGGTTACATGGATAACTGTATGGATTTTATTTGCGATGAAACTGATGTGGATAAGGTATCAATTCAGGGCTATTGTACGGGTGGAACATTGGCNACTGTATATTCATCGCTTCATCCAGAAAGGGTCAAAAATTTAATCGCAACTGCACCAGTAATTGATGGCTGGAAGGATACAACAGTTGTGAGTAACATTGCAAAATATTTTGATGTTGACAAATTAGTGGATACGGTAGGAAATATGCCACCAGAGTTTATCTATTTCTGTTTTTCAATTTTAAAGCCATTTGAGCAAGGTGTTGAAAAATACTTGAAATTTTTGAATAATATAGATAATGAAAAATACGTTGACAGTTTTCTAAAAATTGAAAAGTGGCTAGATGAGACTCCACCTATTCCTGGCGAGCTTTTCAAGCAGTGGATAAAGGGCATTTATCAAGATAACTTGTTGATACAAAACAAGATGTATGTTGGGAATAAGCATGTTTCATTAAAAAATCTCAATATGCCCATTTTTACTCAGGTTGCTGTGGGTGATCATTTAGTTTCACCAGAATGCAGTATGCCATTACATTATGCAGTCTCAAGCACTGACAAGATATTGAAATTATATCCCACAGGACATGTTGGAATGATAGCTAGTTCATTCAGTCAAAAAATCGTCTTACCAGAGCTTGGCCAATGGCTCAAAGAAAGGTCATAAATAAAAAAAGGTGACATTCACACTAGTATCTTGGTGTGAATGCGGTTATCCAAGAGTGCATTACACTTTTGTTAAGATCAGCAAAAGCCTTTGCATTCTCGTTGAAGGTCTTGATATTCTGACGGGTTGCATCAATTGTTGCTAGTGCCATCTTGTTTTGAACATCTTGAACCTTGCTAATCTGTTCGTTTGTTTTGTTTACAGCACTTTCTGTTGCTTCTGGAAGAGCAGTGTTGATTCCAGTCTTGTTTGCAAATTCTCTTTGCAAAGCAATAGTTGAATCTACAATGTTCTGAAATGCTTCAGTATATTCTTGCTGTAAGCTTGTAACAGATGTTTGATAGTTTGGGAATGATTTCTCAGCAGATTTAACCTGTTTTCCGACAGTTTCTTCTACAGTTGAGAAAACGTCATTCTTCACTGTTTGGTTTGATTCGTTACTCATGGTTTGTTATAATTGGCACCATTATATATAGCTAGTGGTAATAAAAACCACTTGTTACCATTAACTACCATTTTCATTTATTCTTAGGGTTGACTGGAATCACAATAACTTGTACTAAATCGCCTTCATCCATACTAAGAGCTTGTCTTTCTGCCTCAGGAATTGAGATCCTTCCATTGCTACCAACAGTAGTCTTGAAAGCACCCCATGAGAGAAAGTTCGGCATCATATTTTGTAGATTGAATGGATTTTGGTAATTTGTCTGAAATGGATTCACATTCGTCGTGAAATCAGACTGCATCTTAGATGCATTTTCTAGCCACTGCCTGAATAATTCAGCTGGATCGTATGGGTTTTTCTTTCCTTCCATTACCACTAGTGGGTAGATTACCTTATAAAATGATCGCTAACTAAGAAAATCTGATACGATTTGAAAGAATGCTATTGGTTTTTCTACATATGGTACATGTCCACATCCTGTCATCTTGTAAAACCTACAATCATTGATACTTGAAATAAAAGATTGCGCATATTGAATAGGAATTACAGGGTCATTTTCACCCCAAATAATTAGTGTAGGAATTGTGATTAACTGCAATTTTTTAGTGATTACCTTGGAATTACTCAATCCTAGAAGAGTTGACATAAAGGCCATTTTTGCATTTGGCAATTGCATCATTTCTACGAACCTTGAAACAATTTTTTTGTCTATCACCTTTCCGTCCGACATAACTTGGAATGCGTTTAAGGCTGAATCAATATTCGGGTATAATGCAGCTGAAATGTACGCATCTAATGCAGGAGTTGAATGTTTCATGACACCAGATGGTGAAACAAGAATAAGTTTTCTCACATTTACATCATGATTTATGATAGATTCAGCAGCAATTTGGCCACCAAGCGAGGATCCAATGATATTCATCTCTTTAATTCTAACCTTGTTCACAAATTTAGATACAAATTCTGCAAAGTAATCAGTTGTATAGTCAACCATTGGCTTATCACTATATCCAAAGCCAATCAAATCTGGAACGATAACTTTGAATTTTTTAGCAAATAACGGTATTACATTTTCCCATCTTTCCGCAGAAGCCCCCAAGCCATGAAGTAAAAGAAGTGTGTTCTTCGAAGTTCCTTCCTCAAAATATCGTATTTTATTACCATCGATTTCAGTCGTTTTTATTGTCATTATTAGCTCGCTTAAATGGCTAAAATATAAGATTTTACAGGTTCATCAATTCATTATTTTCAAAGAAACTTTTGCTTACAACTTATTAGATATATAACAGTATTTCAGGCATGAATATGGTCTTTCTGTATTTAGCATCCGGTGTTGTTGTCGGAGTTTTAGGCGGCATTTTCCTTGTATCCTTTTTCTATAACCCAGAAAGCCTATTTATGCCNCCCTAGTTTTTAATTNNAANCTATAATTCTTTAGCAACCATTGGCAAAAAGGCACCGGCATCAGATACAATTCCTAACGCTTGCCATGTACCACGATCCATCAATTTTGTAACAGTTGGCTGGTTTATGTCAACAACTATCACTTTGACATTAGCAGGAAGCATGTTTCCAGTTGCAATTGAATGTAACATGGTAGCTATCATTATGACCAATGATGCACCCTTTAGAATTTCTTTGTATTTTTTCTGAGCCAGTGCAACATCGGTAATCACATCCGGCAAAGGACCATCATCACGTAAGGATCCAGCTAAGACAAATGGTACTTTCTTTTTTATACATTCATACATTATTCCTCTTGTTAGCTTTTTTGATTCTACCATTTTTTCGATAGAGCCAGCTTTAAAGACCGCATTAATTGCTTCCATATGATTTCTGTGACCCCTTACAGCAAGCGTTCCATCACGAATGTTCATTCCGAGAGATGTTCCCAGTATTGCATATTCAATATCATGAACAGCAAGTGCATTTCCAGCTAAAACAGCATCAATGTATCCTCGACGAATAAGCGTTGAAACTGATTCAACTGCACCTGTATGAACAATTGCAGGACCTCCAACTAGAACAATTTTGCCACCGTTCTTTTTGGTGCGTCGTATATCTTCTGCAACTTTTTTAGCTATATGCTGTGTTGGTCTTTCACTAGAGCTTCTGCTCCCCATAAATTCAAATACATTCATTCCCTCTCGAGGTCTTTCTGGAGGAATTATTTTGACACCATTTTCTCCTACTACTATTTCATCGCCTATTTTTATCTGACGTATAGGAACACACACTGCTTTTTTTCTCTTAACAACAATACACTTGTCCATCATCATGTTATCCACATCAATCCATTTGTTGTTAAGAGAAATCTGTGTTGGATTATTTGTAGTGCTGTAAAAATTATCAGGCATTACCATGTCTTTTGTTGCAGTCTTTAATCTTACATTTTTTTGAGTTTTGGATGTAGCACCCTGACGGTAAACATAGTTTAAGATTGTATCTAGATTTTTTACGTTCTTTCCAGTTACAAGCAGTTTTGCATAACTTTCATCCTTCTTTTTCTTACCTACCTGTATATCTAAAACCTCAAACGATCCACCATGGTCCATAATCCCATCAAAAACCTTTGTCAGGATCATCGAATCTATAAGATGTCCGCGCAGTTCTATTTCGGATGAAAATTTCTTCATATGTTCACCTAAACTATTGATAAGTAAAACGTTACGATAAAATAATTTGATTATTTACTATACTGGGAGGCTAACCTCACCGTAAAACTCTTCAACATTATCTGATTTTAGCGAGTTAATGATGCTGATCTTTTCCTCATAAGATAGTCCCTGTGCAATTGTCTTTGCAATTCCATTTTTATCGCATAGCACAAGAATGTAGCCACCATCATCTGTTACGACAAATCCAGTTGCACCATTAACAACTGCATACAAATTTTCTTCTCCGACTGGTTCCCAGACGTTTGTTTTGTTGTCCTTTAGCGCCAATGCAGGCATTGCCTTGCCATTTGCGAACTTGTTGAGATATTCTCTTGCATCATTGACACGTTTCTGACCTGCCTTTAGAGCCATAAAATATTGCATGGTGTATTATTTCACGATTCTTATTAATACATTTGAGTTTTTGATTAAAGCAGATTTAAAATGAAACATGTCTACTTTTATCCGTTTAATAGGAAAACAAGACATGGAATCAGAAAAAAGATGGTGTGAAAATTGTATGAGCAATACTCTACATGAAATCCTTGATTCTGACAAAGTTATGGTCGGAAAGAAAACAAAATTTTTATACAAATGTGTAAATTGTGGAAAGAAAAAACGCATGCCCAAATTTCGAGGTATGGCGGAGTCTACATACTAGAATTAATCTGTATTCTTATTTTTTTTATCGCATGCCATTTGCTTTTTATTATTTGATTTTTTCTTAGGATGACGATTACTCTTTTTTTTCTTTGGCAAAGCATAGTAATCGGCTGCAGCAATTTTTGGGTTTAAAACTTGCATTACATGTTTTTTAAAACCACTGTTTTTCTTTTTTGGTTCATTATTCTTTTTTTCAAGAAAGTTGAAAAAACCCATAATGATAAATTAAATATTATATGATAAATATTATTCTATAAAATTAGAAAGGATATTACGTAGATTTTTGTTTTTAATTTCCTTCTTTGCAGTATTGAAGAAAGTTTCAAGTTTTTCTTTTGAAATTCCTTTATCTTGATAAAATTTTGTTTGAAATGCCATTTCCAATTTATCAATATCATGTAGGAAGATGGCCTCCTGCGAAGAATTTTTTTGATATTCATTCCATATTTCAAAATATGGTTCAGCAATTTTACTTGGAAGTTTTTTTAAGATTTGTTTCATCGCAAGATTTTCTTTACTAATTTTTTCATTTTTTGTTATATCATTTGGAGTTATATCACCAATAATCGATTCAGCTAAATCATGTAATAATGCCATCCTGATAATTTTTTCACTGTTTAATCCTTCCAAGTCTGATAATATCATTGACATAACTGTAGTTGAATAGCTATGGTCTGCAACAGATTCTGGATTATTAATTCCGAGTTTTTCTTTCCAGCCCTGTCTAGGAATATTTTTTAATTCCAAAACATTTTGAAAAAATTTTTCAATCATTTCATTTATACCCATAATATTTTAAAAAGACAAGCTTAAATTCGTAACAATTTGAATTGCCGATATGCCAGGGTAGCTCAGCCTGGGAGAGCACTCGGCTGAAGACCGAGCTGTCGCGCGTTCAA
>JGI12176J13093_100053_pt1 | contig 13767 bp, 10 predicted proteins | sample DeeseametaMP1483_FD_13093 | JGI IMG/M metagenome (IMG submission 13093) | reverse complement strand
CTTCACGAATTTTTCCCCGACTTATTTCTAAATCATCCTCAGAGAAATGGTGTGATGACAAGGGATCATCCCCATACCGTAAAAAGTGTAAACTTGCATTTCCCGGATTACCATTGATCCCGGGGACGGCATCACGTAAAATGGCTTCCGAATACAATGCCATTTGCAAATTATTTTCAGATTTATCCTTCTTTTTACTTGTTTTATAATCTACAATACCAAGCAAATCACCATCTTGATCAATACGATCAATCTTCCCTGAAATTTTTACGTTAATATTATTCATGGTATAGGAAAAGGGTTTTTCCCGTCCCAAAACAGTAGGTGGATTTTTCTGTATAAACCGGAAATAGTCGGATAATAATTCTCCGCCCTGCTTGCGAAATTCTTCCCCGCGCTGGCGGTATTCGAAAGAATCCTCACGCCAGTGTTTTTCCAGAAGATCAAATAACACTTTCTCTGTTTGGTCTGCAACTTCAAGTCCGTGAAATTCTTCCAATATGCTGTGCATAATAGAACCAAACTCTCCAGTAGCACGCGTTTTTCTTTCAGGAATTTTATCAATGTATTTTAGCCTGTATTTCAACGGACAGGAATTNTAGGTATCAATTTTGGTAGAGGACAGATGAAGTATACCAGAGACATCTTTCGGTTGACCTGAATCGGTTAAATCTTTGGGGAGATCATCTCGTTCCATCTCTTCCAAAATTATTCGCGCATTTTCCAATTGATTGGCAGCGATTTCCCGGTTCAAATCTGCCAAAAGTCTTTGGCGTCTTTCACTCAGTGAAACTGTTTTTTCTTCATGTTCATTCATGGTCTTAATCTCCATGGGCTGTGGTTTCAGGTTTTCTAATTCTTTTGTAAAAAGAGATTGTCTTTTCGTAGGTCCGTATAAATATAAATATGTTTCTGCGCGGGTGATACCCACATAAAATACGCGCCGTTCTTCCCGTTCGTGGAGGATTCGAAATGGAGTATCTGCATTCTGCTCCCAAGCCATCCAGGAGGTCGGTAATCGGTTAATGGTTGGATGTTTCTTCAGATTTGAAGGAAAACTTCCACTGTAGAGAAAAGGCATTATCACAACGGGGAACTGGAGTCCTTTGCTCTGGTGGATGGTCATTACTTGCACAGCGAGATTATCCTTTTCGAGTTCCGGCTGAGCAGCGTTCTGGTTCGAAGCCAAAGACATGACTTCCATAAAATCGAGCCAATTGCTGAAGGATGCATTGGGGTCTTTGTTGACAAATTGTTCAGCAAGATTTAAAATTTCACCTGCATTAGCAAGGTTAAGCCTTTGGGAATATCTATACGCCATCCGCATTGAAATCATTAAATGAGTTTTTTTCAAAGCAGTCAATATTTCCCAAACCATTTCGTCTGCCTTTAACTTTTTTCCTAATGATTTCTGAAGTGTTTCGAATGATTGCATAACGAAAGTGATCTCTTTTGATTCTTTAGCTTGTGACTTCAGTTGGTCGAGCTTTTCTTCAATAGTGGTTTTTTCCATGGATTGAAAAAATGAATTTGTCCATGTTTCGCCCAAATGTTCTCTCAGTATCCGGTATAATGCAATTTGGGCATGATCATCTTTAGATAGTAAGTGTCCCCAGGCAAGGACATTTTTTACGATGGGCACATCAAAAAATTTCTCTATATGTATATCAACAGGAATGGCGGATTTTTGTAAGGCATCTGCCATATCTCTAACATTTGCCCACCCACGGCAAATGACGGCGATATCACCATAAAGTGCTTTTCCATTGTGGATTAAAGAATGCACTAAATCCGGCAAAGCTTCTAATGTTTCCTTTTTATTCATCTGAATCCATTGTGGTTTCGGTCCTGTCTTAGCATCGGGGAGGCATTTTAGATTTTTGGGTGTACGATCTGGATTATGGCTGATCGTAGCATTGGCAAGGTCAAGAATTTTCTGAGTTGACCTACGGTTTTCTACCAGGGGAATTTCTGCATAATTCGGATGGGATTTATACCGATTTCGGAAATCTGAAATATTGTAGTAATTCGCACCGCGAAAAGAATAGATGCATTGATCCTCGTCCCCAACTACTGTAATGCTGGGATTATTTTCTGCAATGAGATTCACAACTTTATTCAGAGCGTAATTGTTATCCTGATATTCATCGATAAAAATATGCCGGAATTCATTTCTAACTTGAGTAAGAACGGANNGGTTATTTTTTANAACTTCGTAACACCCGAAAATCATATCGCCAAAATCCAGGGCATTATCTTTGGCCTTACCTTTTTGGAAAAACGCATGTGCTTTCACTAAATCATTTAACTGGTAACTTACATCATCGAACCGTGTGCTCTCTGGATGGATACCGGGAAAATTTTCTTCAACCCAATCCTGGGTATCTTCCATATTCTGAATTTTATTTTCCAGGTCAGCGGGTGAAAGCAGTTCATCACTAACCCTGTTGAAAAAAGGAATGAATGAGTCCCGAATGGCTTTAACGGGATTATCGGAGAAAACACGCGACTGTATAAAATCCATTTCATCAAAGTGATGGATGAGATAGTAGAGAATATCGCTTTCCTGCCATAGCACATCATCCATACGGTTTTCAGGACCATACCGCCGCATGATGGAGTGGCAAAAACTGTGGAATGTGCCCACAAAAATTGATTCAGCCTCATTTCCAAGAATATGATGAATAGTATGTTTGGCTTCTGCAGTGGCTTTTTCTGTAAAGGTAAGTAAAAGAACATGTTTTGAATTAACTATTTTTGAATTAACCAGATAACGGATGCGATGCAATAAGGTAGATGTTTTTCCCGTTCCCGCGCCAGCCAAAATCATCAATGGTGCCGGTGGATGGGTAATGGCTGAATTCTGACTGGGGTTGGCTTTGAAGTTTCTATTGGAATAGAGCATATCAAAAATTAGTGAAACAATAATCGTATAAAAAACTATATGTTTGGCCTAATGCAGTATGCATAAAAACAAATCAACAATAAATTGTACACCAAGCAGTTACAGAAAAAATCTGCTAATTTTATTAAAAAAGGTAAAATATACTTGATATATAGTAAAGTATACTTTACATTAAAACTACGATTTAAAAGAAGAATATTTATTATGACTACAAACATACTAATACCTAATCGCTTTAAGCGTCTTGGTTGAATAATATTCATTCTCACTATAAAATATTTCATTTCTATTATAAAGTTTGGCAATCAAGACAGGATTTGAGTTTTGAGGAATAGTTTAAAAGTAGAACGTGCTATAAAAAACCTTACTCAGGAACAATTAGCAAAACTTGTAGGGGTAAGCCGACAAAGTATCAATGCGATTGAATCTGGGAAATATGTTCCGTCTACCGTTTTATCATTGAAACTATCCAAAGTATTTGAAAAATCTGTAGATCAAATCTTCCAATTAGGAGAGAATGATTGAACAAAATGAGTAATTATCTAGATGAACTCAAAAAAAAGCGATTTATTATTAAGCGATTCAATTTTTTATTATTAATAGCCTTGCTGTCTTGTTATGATAATAAGGATACTGATGCGGACCTCAATTTTATTGTTCCTACTATAAACCCAAAGGGTGACGAACAGTACCTTAATTTAGGATCCGAGTTTATTTTTGATCAGAATGTGTTGCATACATTTGAGTTAAAAATACCTAAAGAAGATCTGGAAAAAATTGATAGCGATCCCGTTGCAGAACAATATGTTGAGGGTATGCTCATTTTTAAAGGGGACACAATTAGTCCTGTTGGTATCAGGTATAAAGGCAGCATTGGGGCATTTGTTGGGTGTGTAGATGGGCCTAATATTTTTGAGCCTTCTGGCAAAAAAATCTGTACTAAACTATCAATGAAGGTCAAAATCAATTGGAATGGAAGGGAAGAAAGATTTTATGGCCTGAAAAAACTGCAATTTCATTCCCAAAACCTTGACCCATCTCAGATGCATGAACGCATAGGATATTGGTTATTTAGGGCAATGGGGGTGGAGGCACCTCGATCCGTCCATGCACGGTTGATGATTAATGATGACTATTCAGGTTTATATGCACTTACTGAACAAATAGATGGCTCCTTTACCGATTATCATTTTGATGATCAGAATGGAAATGTATATAAAGAGGTATGGCCTTTAACCAACGATGGCACACCTACAAATGAACAATCATTTATTGTTGCTTTAAAAACAAATGAGGATGATAACCCATCCGTAGCCATCATGAATAATTTCGCAGAAAAATTATCCAATGCTTCAAATACTGAACTTCAAAATATTATTTCAAAGTATATGGATATCAATAAAATTGTTTCATTTGCAGTGGTTGATCGGGCGATTCGAAATGACGACGGACCATTTCATTGGTATTGTGAACGAGGTGGATGTGGTAATCATAATTATTATTGGTATGAAGAGCCCAACAATCAAAAAATAAATCTAATACCCTGGGACTTAGATAACGCATTTGAAAATATATTAAGCAACGCCAATCCAGTGACACCCATAGCAGATGATTGGGGNGAAACTCAAAATAATTGCCAGCCCTTTCCTTATGGTTCTTTTTTTATTTATCAATGGTCAGCAGCCTGTGATAAACTAATCGGAGGTTGGGCATCATATGAACAGGAATACAAAGATTTAAAAACCAAATTTATTAACGGTCCTTTTTCTGCCAGTACTGTAAACGGCTTAATCGTTGCATGGTCAGAGCAAATAAGCGCAGCTACCCAAGAAGTTGACGATACTCATTCTGATGCCTTAGACGTACAAAAATGGGAAGATGAACTTAATAAATTAAAGGTGCAATTGGAATTTGCTAGAAATAATTAGGTGTGTTATTTGGCACAATTGCATCTACTAAGAAGGAACGGATTATTATTAAGAAGTAACAACAGTGAAAATAATGCAAAATAACTCAACCAGGTTAATTTCTTTTTTTCTCTTTTATGTGTTCATAAGTCAAAGTTAAGATATGCCATCGGAATGTTATCTAAATAGTGAGAGAGTTGTGAAAAAACTAAATACTAATTTGTTTGTAATAAATAAAAACGAAAATTTTTCATTCCAATATTTACTAAATGACTTCCAGAAAGTCTCCTTGGATGAATTAGATAAAGTTAAACTCCTTGACCGTCAGGACACAAAATTTGTATTCAATCAGATTCATTTACCTTTGATTTTGGAAAAAATAAAACCATTTTACAGAATATTAGAGATTAATAAAAAATTAGTGTTTACATATGAGACCACCTATTTTGATACAGATGATTTCCTTTTTTATAATCAGCACCATAATGAAAATAGGAAGCGATTTAAAGTCCGATTTAGAAAATACAGCAGCAACAATAAATCATTTTTTGAAATCAAAATCAAAAATAATAAAAATCGGACAGTAAAAAAACGACTCCTGGCTGATGAAATGAATGAGTGCCTTGGTGAACAGGAGAGAGATTTGGTATCTGCAATAATTGGCCTTCCAGGCGATCAACTTGCTCCAAAACTAGACTTGGAATTTTCGCGCATTACACTAACTGATAACAGTTTTAATGAACGTCTGACCATTGACACCAACTTATCCGCCAAAAATGGAATAAGCAGTAAGATTTTCGATCAACTGGTGATCTCAGAAATCAAACAAAAAAAGTACAATCCAAAATCCGATTTTATTCAGATTCTTCGTGAATTAAAAATCCAGGAAATGAGGTTTAGTAAATATTGTATGGGCATGCTGCACGTTAATAAGGAAATTAAATACAACCGCTTTAAGCCCAAATTATTGCAAATAAATAAGATTTTAACTCAAAGATAAATAAAAGGAAAAAATAATGGATTTTCCACTTGAACTAATGAATTTAATCATCCGTTTTGGATTTAACCTGACAATCGCTTTTATCATTATAAAACTGATTTATCAACGTAATCATACCAACAATGATTTTGTCTTTACCTATTTCATGTTCAATTCCCTCATTTTCTTTTTCGCCTTTCTTTTGAGTAACGTCACCATCAATATTGGTTTCGCTTTTGGACTGTTTGCTGTTTTTGCCATTCTCCGTTACAGGACGGATCCCATTCCCATCAAGGAAATGACCTACCTGTTTATCGTCATCACCATTGGGGTCATCAACGCCTTAAGCGGCGCAGAAGTGTCTTATGCCCAACTATTATTTACGAATATGGCATTGGTTGGATTAACTTATTTCCTTGAAACATATTGGCGAAAGAATTTGCTGGTTCGTATTACAATAGAGTACGAAAAGATTGAAAATATTAAACCGGAAAATCATGACACATTACTTGCGGATTTAAAAGAGAGAACCGGCTTAAATATTCAAAGTTTCGAATTCCGCAGAATGAATTTTCTAAGAGACACGGCACGTATCAGGATTTATTACAAAGAATAAAAAAAATGAATAAACAAATATCCATTCTTCAATTTGGTATAAATGAAGTTAATTGAGGAAGTAAGGTGTATAAGACACCAAGAATAAATATAGGGTATTGGCTCTTTTTCATTTGTATTCAATGTTCTTACGGATTAGATGATAATGAATCCTGGACCAGTATAGGGTTTGAAAGGAATCTCCCATACTCGCTCGAGCTGGAATTTGAACAGGAACTAAGATTAAATAATCAACTATCTACTTTTAAACAAACCTTTTCAGAAGTTTCTATTTCATATGAAGTTTTCGATGGCCTGAAAATTCAGATTCCATATCGCTATGCTGTATTTGAAAATAAAATTAAACAGCGGTTAAGTTTTGGCGGATCTTATAAATATAGCTTCAAACCTGTAAGCCTGAAATACCGCACAAAGTTTCAAAGAACCAATGAGGATGGAGAACTTCCTGAAGAATTGATCAGAAATAAATTTACAATTGAGTATAAGTTAGGTAAAAANATTGAACCCTATCTTTCTGGGGAATTGTTTCATCTTTATAATACAAATCATAATCAGCTTGATGGGTTTAGAGTTTCATTTGGTTTTGCCGTTGATCTTCCACGAAAGAACTCAATTAAGATTTTCTACATATATAAAAAAGAGGACATCACCAAGTCAAGCCCGGATGAAATTAATGTGTTTGGTTTAGCCTATAGTTTTAAATGGTGATAAAGCTTCGGTTGATACGATTAACCTGTTTCTGATGGAAATAATTTTTCCACGATTTGGTCAGGAGATGGCAAATAAACAATAAAGATGTTACTTTTGATATAAAATGCGAATCACTTTTTTAGCCAATAAGGATATTGAAAGCAATATTGCCTTAAATATTTTAATGGGAAAATTATCTCATCATTCTATGACCATTTTTCTGTCCGATCGTGTGGGCAGAGAAAATGCGATTGTGCCTGATTTATATAAACTCAAATATATTGAACAAACACTCTTTAATGAAATTGTATATCCCAAGCTTGAAAATACTCCAAAAGAAAATCGGTATTTAACTTTTAATGAATTGGGAGAAATTCACTACACCAACACCAGGCAGTACAAATAAATAAAAAAAGAAATGAAAACCATAAAATATATCCTTCTATTATTTTTTATTATAGCCGTTAACGCACAAGAAATGTCAACCATCAGTGGGTTTGTGCGTGATGATGCAACAGGTGAGCCCATATCTTACGCTAATGTATTCCTTTCAGAAACATCAATAGGGGCGGCTTCTAATGTGGACGGATATTTTGTTATCACCAATGTACCGCCCGGGAGTTATCAACTTCTCGCTTCTATGATTGGATTTGAAATTCATAAAGAAGATGTAAATATTGCGGAAAATGAAGATATTCGTATCAATATTCGTTTACGCCAGGCCGTTTTAGAAGGTGCGGAAGTCACGGTGACAGCAGAGCGGCAGAAATTTGAACAGTCAATCGAAAGCAGTCAAATTTCTTTAGACTTAAGAGAGATTAACATGGTGCCTGGTTTCATTGAGGCGGATGTATTTCGTGCCCTGCAAATGTTGCCTGGTGTGCAGTCGGGGAATGATTTTTCAAGTGCGCTCTATGTCCGTGGAAGTACACCAGACCAAAACTTAATTATGCTGGATGGAATCACAGTCTATAATCCCTATCACTTCGGGGGTATTTTTTCAACCTTTAATACGGACGCAATAAAGGAAGCCGATTTTCATGCCGGAGGATTTCCAGCGCGATACGGCGGCCGTATGGGAGCTATTTTAAATGTGATCAACCGTGAAGGAAATACGGAAAAAATAACAGGTTCGGGTAATATTTCATTGATTTCCAGTAAAGGACTCATTGAGGGCCCTATACCCGAACGGAATGGAATAAAGGGCTCATGGCTCTTGTCCGGCCGGCGAACCTATTTTGATAAAATTATTGATCTTCTTAGTAAAGGCAGAGCAGAATTTCCCTATCATTTTTACGATTATCAGATCAAAACTAATATTGACTTTGGGCCAGATCATCGCCTGACCTATAGCCGATTCTATGGCGATGACATATTGCGTTTTTCAACTTCGGATCGGACCAGTGATATTGATGGCGGTACAACCGAATCTGAGTTTGGCGTTGATTGGCCATGGGGCAATCACACTAATGGACTAACCTGGCGCTGGATTGTTTCGCCTAACATCGTAGCTAAAACATTTTTAGCCAGCAGTCGCTATCGGTACGATTTTGATTTTTATTTTGATAATAAAGAAACCTATATAGATAATGATTCAACGATCCATAATGATTTTGCATTTGATATAGTCTATAAAGATATTATCAAAGACCGTACTTTAGAAACGGAGATCATTTGGAAAGCGAATGACAAGCATACGATTACTGGAGGATTTCAGCGTAAAGATATCAACTTCAATCTTTCTAACGAATATATAATAACAACACTGGATACAACATTTACTTCAAAACCACTGGATATGAAAAACAGGACACGGGAATTAGCTGCATATGTGCAGGACAAATGGGATGTTACGGATAAGATAAAATTGCAAGGAGGACTTCGATTAGCCCATTATAACCTTCATGATAAGGTATATGTAGAACCTCGGATTGGAATGAAATACAATATTTCTAGTGATATGTCTTTTAAAATGAATTGGGGTCGCTATCACCAATTTCTCATCACCGCAAATGATCCAGATGAGAACTTTCGTTTGATCGATCTTTGGATGGGTTTACCGGAAGACAAACCCGCTAGTGTTTCTGATCATGCCATTTTAGGGTTTGAATATTTCTCTCCTAAAAATATTCTTTATCGAGTTGAAACATATTATAAAGATTTTAATCATTTGCTTTCNTTAAAGCAGGGGGATGTATACGCAGAAAATGAAGGAGAGGTCCAGTCCACACCATTTAATGAATTTTGGGATACGGATGCTTATGCCTATGGGTTGGAGCTATTGGTTAAAAAAACCTCTGGAAAGTTTAAGGGATGGGTAGGATATACATTGGCAAAAACATTTTATTATACACCGCCCAATGGGTGGTATGCTCCAAACCATGACCGGGTCCATACTCTCAATGTGGTGACAACTGTTGATCTACCTAATTGGGTCTCTGATAATCTTGAGATGAATGCTGCCATCACTGGATCAAGCGGGAATCCTTATACACCTATTATTGGTAGGGCCAATGACTGGGAACAAGAGATAAGAGGTGGTCGTGCTAATTATCCCGGTGCGCCATCTGAAATGAATTGGTTTTCATCCAATAAATACCTGGTTGATAAAAAAAATAGTGACCGATATCCTTCTTATTTCCGTTTAGATATAGGCATTACCCGAAAAAATAGGCGATTATTTAAATGGAGATACGATTCCTATATTCAGATTATCAATGTCACCAACCATGAAAATGCTTTATCGTATTTGCATCGAACAAGAACAGATCAAAGTACAGGAAATAGGGGCGTCGTTGAGCGAGCTCCGCTAAATATGTTTCCATTCATGATATTCACGGGAATGCAATTTGACTTTTAAAAAACACATTCAATCAATCTTTGTTGCATTTATTATATTTTTCAACGGTTGTGCAGAGGGAGAGTGGGAACTATTAGAAGTGGATTACGAACCAGTCCTTAATGTGTTTGGCCTGATTTCTTTAGATCCCGAAGTAGACAGTTTTGTCCGTGTATACAGAACAACTACTCTTTCAGAAGAATCAGAAATCTTTGTTCGTGTTGATACATTAGTTTTTGGTGACGGGTCAGTTTATCTTGACTCGATTTATGAACCAGCAGGTGTAATAAAAAATGCACAGGTTTCAATTAAAGCCAATGGGACTTCGATTCCATTTTATTTCGTACCTAATCGACATTATTATGATAGTCAATCCGTCTATCTCGATACACTTGGGACGTTCACGCCACAGCCTGGGACCACTTATTTATTGGATGTAACTGTACCGGGTTATGATTCGGTTAAGGGAGAATTATTAACTCCTGAAATTCCCGTGCTTATTGATTCGCTTATCCAAGATACGATTTCAATAAAACGTTCCTATAATATTGTTTGGCAGCAACTCAATGGGGGTAAGGGATACCTTTCAGGGCGATTGAGAGGTTGGAAAAGAGCCTTTGAATGCGATCCAGATTTTGATAGGGTGGTTGATCTTCAAAAGGGTACCTATACTGTTCCTGTGAGAATATGTGGTGAGCGGTATGGGGAACCCGCTGAACCTGAGCTTTTTACTATTCGATTGATGACAATGGATGAAAATTATTACGAATATTTTATAAAAGGTGAAGAAGGCGGGTATAATAATTTTCTATTGGGTAGCGGTACTACGGTAGGACAATCGGTTGGCATTGAAGGTGCACTAGGAGTCTTTGGGGCTGTTGCTTCTAGCAAGGTTCAACGTGTGATAATACAGCAATAAATAAATGAAAATTAATAAATTGAAATTAATGTCTGCGGTATCTGGAATATTTATTCTTTTCAATTCTTGCAGTGAAGATGATGGCGCAGCCGAAATATTTGAAGAAATAAATGCTACACTACCGAGCAGTATTGTGTTAAAAAATAAATATTGATCAATATTTTAACTAATAGCTGGCTTGTTGCATCTAATAGAGCAAATGAAACATTCAAAAATAACAAAAAAGGGAACAAGAAGATGAAAAAAATAATCTTACCCATTTCAACATTTTTATTTTTGGCCATTGGATGTGATAATCCATTGCTGGATAATGCTGTTGATTTGGATAGTCATGAACTTCAAGACTTTTCGTCTGAATTGGCTTCAGACTTAGGTCTCAGCAAGTCATCCACAAAAAGTTTAAACGATGTTCTAAATCGCCATGGACGCGGGGGGAAACATCGTGAACCAGGCTTCTTATGGAAAATCGCTGGCGAACTGGCTGTTACGTTAACCGATGAAGAAAAAGCGCGTCTTTTTGAAAAGATGGATGAAAAAGATATTCCACTTTTTGGTGGCTCTAAAGGTAAAAAAGGTCACGCTGGTAAAGGTCGGAAGGGCGGGGATAATTTTGGAGGCATCTATAAAGTATTAACGGATGACCAAAAAGTAACCTTTAAAGCTATTGTGACTGCCTATAAAGAAAGATTCAAAGCAATTCATGAACAGGTGAAAGATGGCTCTCTTTCTAAAGAAGATGCCCGATCACAAATGGATGCTTTAAAAGAGGCAATGCAAGCAGAAGTTGATGCCTTGCTTACAGAAGAACAAAAAGCGCAGATCGACCAAAATAAAGCTGATCGAGAAACCGAACGCCAGGCTTATAAAGATTCATCTAAAGCAGTCATGGTTGATGTTTTAGATATGACAGCTGAACAGGTTACAGCTTTTGGTGAAGCAAATAAAGAAGCCCGAGACGCTGCAATGGCACTGTTCGAACAGGCCCAAAACGGAGACATTGATAAAGATACTTTGAGAGAAGGTCTGAAAAATATCTTTGAGACAAAGAATGAAAAAATGGACGCTCTCTTTAATGATGACCAACTTGAAATCATTAAAATCCATAAAGCCCTTGAATTACGAATGAAAAAACATCGTGGTCAAAAGGGGAAAAAAGGCGGCGGTCGCAAGGGTCGTAAAGGTAATGGCGGAAACCGAGGAAATAATAAATAAAACTGCTCTCCAAACAGTAAAAAAAGAAAATGGGCTGCTCCAAATTTATATTTGGAGGGCCCTTTATCTTTCATTTTTTAAATTATACTAATATTGAGTGTCTAAGCCCTAAATTGATACCGAACTTTAGCTGAGAAGGATAAGATTATGAAAAAACTGTCTATATTATTAACCATTGCAATATTTGCGACCATCGGTTGTGATAAGTTAATGAAGGATGAAACAATCCTTGTTGACGATCCTGAACTGCAGGCATTCTCTGAAGGATTAAATACGGATGTGGGGCTCAGTAAGAAAAGTATTAATGCCCTGAATGACGCGTTAAATCGCCACGGAAAAGATGGTAAACATCGTCGTGATCCTGCCTTCCTATGGAAAGTTTCTGCAGAAATGCAGGGTAAACTTTCTAATGAAGAAAAAGAAAGACTTTTCGGATGGATGGATGACAATAACGTACCCTATTTATATGGGGGTGGCATGGATGCCAAAGCACGTAGAGGCCCAGGCGGTGATAGAGGTGGTATGGATCTTCGGGCGGTTTTCGCTGTCTTAGACGAGGCACAGAGAGAGTCTCTTAAATCCATTATGGACTCTTATAAAAGCCAGATGGAAGAAGTAATGAAAAAGGCGAAAGATGGCACTATAGATAGAGAAGCAGCGAAAGCTGAATTAGAGGCACTGGAAGCAACCATGCGAGCAGAAATTGAAGCTCTCCTGACGGATGAACAAAGACAAAAACTCGAAGACATGCAGGCAGGCATGAAGCAGAAAATGGAAGAAATGAGACAGGCTGCTCACGATGCCATGGTTAGTGCCTTAGAAATGACACCAGATCAGGAATCTGGATTAGAAACCATTAATAATGAATCAGCACAAGCTCAAAAAGCTTTGATGGATAAAGCAAAAGCCGAAGAGATGGGAAAAGAAGATCTACATGAAGCGATTAAACAACTGATCATTGATCGAAATAGTAAAATAGAAGCACTATTAAGCGATAAACAAATTGAGATCATAAAGATATACACAGCGTTAGGTATGCAGTATTCCAAACATTGCGGTGACAAACGAGGTGACAAAGGCGGTAACACTGGCGGATCTCGATAATCTCCCTAATTATTAGGATTTTGAAGAGGCTATTTCATTCATTTGGGATAGCCTCTTTTTTTGTAATAAAAATTTAACTTTTTAAGTTTCCCCTTGTCTAAATAGCAAATGAATGAAAACAGACCACGAACTCATCAGGGAATTTCAAGATGGAAATAAAGCATCCTTCGATGAACTGGTTAAACGCCACCTTCCTGATACCTATGGATTTTTTATCAAATTTACCGCAGATAAAGTGGAAGCAGAAGACTTGGTGCAAGATGTTTTTATCAAAATGTTTAAAGCACTTAAAAAGTTTCGATTTGAATCAGAGTTCAAAACATACTTATTCCGCGCCAATGTCAATATGTCCAATACCTATCTCCGGCGGAACAAGTGGCGCAATTTGCTCCACCTTGATCAGGCCCCGGAACAGGGCTACATGGACACGAGCTATGAAGATGAATGGCGAAAAAAAGAATTATGGGATGGGGTGGCNAAGCTCCCTTCCCGCCAAAGGATGGTTGTAACCATGCGCATTGCCCAGGAAATGCCTTACAAAGAAATATCCGATATTATGGGGATCAGTGAAAATTCGGCCAAAGTGAATTATCACCA
>JGI12176J13093_100025_pt1 | contig 18212 bp, 7 predicted proteins | sample DeeseametaMP1483_FD_13093 | JGI IMG/M metagenome (IMG submission 13093) | reverse complement strand
AATCCGAAAAATTACTCCGCGATACGGATCAGAATTGCCACTGCCGATGAAGTAACATCCTGGTCTCATGGAGAAGTCCGAACCTCCGAAACAATCAACTACAGGACATTTAAGCCGGAACGAGATGGACTTTTTTGCGGTAAAATATTTGGACCTGTACATGACTATGAATGTATCTGCGGAAAATACAAACGCATGAAACACCGGGGGATAACCTGTGAAAAATGCGGTGTGGAAGTTATTGAATCCAAGGTGCGCCGGGATCGTATGGGCAATATAAAACTCGCCTGCCCTGTTTCTCACGTCTGGTTTCTCAAGGGTGTTCCCAGCCGGATTGCAACCATTCTTGACATGATGTTAAGGGATTTAGAGCGTGTGCTATATTTTGATGCGTATATCGTTCTTGAACCAGGAGATTCTGAACTGGAAGAACTGGAACTGGTGGAAGAAGACCAATATCGGGAATTGGAAGAGAATCATCCGGATTTGAAGTTGGGTATGGGTGCAGAAGCCGTGCAGACGCTTTTGCGAAGGATCGATTTAGCCGAGCTGGAAAAACAGCTGCAGATTGATATGCGGGAAGTCAATTCTGAAACACGCCGCAAAAGGATTGCCAAACGACTCATTGTGGTCAGCAAGCTCCTGAAGTCTGGAAATGCGGTTGACTCCATGATCATAGAAAATTTACCAGTCCTTCCTCCGGAACTGAGACCCTTGGTTCCTCTAGAAGGCGGACGCTTTGCGACAAGTGACCTCAATGATTTATATCGACGTGTTATTCACAGAAACAACCGTCTCAAACGACTGATTGAATTACGTGCACCTGGAATTATTGTTAAAAATGAAAAGAGAATGTTACAGGAATCTGTGGATGCCCTTTTCGATAATGGCCGCCGAGGCCGTCCTATGGTGGGTTCGAATAAAAGGCCGTTAAAATCAATAAGTGATATGCTCAAAGGTAAACAAGGACGTTTCCGTCAAAATCTGCTGGGTAAACGTGTTGATTATTCCGGACGTACTGTGATTGTGGTTGGACCGGAACTAAAACTTCATCAATGCGGTTTACCTAAAAAAATGGCTTTGGAACTTTTCAAGCCATTCATTTTTCACAAATTGATTGATTATCAGGAAATACACACGATTAAAAATGCAAAGAAAGTGCTTGAGGAAAATCCCCCTGAAGTATGGGCCATCCTTGAAGAGGTTGTACGTGAACATCCCGTTTTACTGAACCGTGCGCCAACCCTGCACCGCCTTGGTATTCAGGCTTTCGAACCAATTTTGATTGAAGGGAAAGCGATCCAGCTGCATCCGCTTGTTTGTACAGCATTCAATGCAGACTTTGACGGTGACCAAATGGCGGTTCATGTCCCCCTTTCTGTGGAAGCACAACTGGAAGCAAAAATATTGATGATGTCCACCAATAATATTTTATCTCCGGCAAATGGAAAACCTGTGATGACACCAACTCAGGATATGGTGCTCGGTCTTTACTGGATTACCAGAGAACGTGAAGGCTCTCTTGGAGAAGGAAAAATTTTCTCCAGTCGAGAAGAAGTTCTAGTTGCTTTTGAACATGGCCGTGTGGACTTGCATGCCAAAATAAAAGTACGTTTGGAACACTTAGGAGAAATATTGTCTGAAGAAAATAATCAAGAAACATCTACCATCAAACCAATTGTGGAAACCACGGTTGGTCGTATTATTCTTTCTATGAAAATTCCGGAAGAGGTTCCATTCAAATCAATCAATGTACACCTTAAGAAAAAACAAATGGCCGAACTTGTTGATGAGTCATACAGAAAGGCAGGAAGTGTTAAATCAGTAAAAATGTTGGATGATCTGAAAAATTTAGGTTACCAATATGCAACCAAGGCAGGTTTTTCCATCAGCATGGATGATATGGTGATTCCAAAAGAAAAGACCACTCAGTTGAAAAAAGCTCAAGTAGATGTCAACAAAATCAACATGCAGCACCAGGATGGTTTAATCACTGACGGAGAACGCTACAACCAGGTAATTGATATTTGGGCACGGACCACAGAAAAAATTTCTGAAAAAATGTCTGCCGGACTTTCTGAAGAAATCATTGATGAAGAAGGTGTTCATAAAGTGAATTCAATTTTTATGATGGCAGATTCCGGAGCTCGCGGTAGTAATCAGCAAATGAAACAGTTAGCCGGTATGCGTGGTTTGATGGCAAAACCTTCAGGTGAAATTATTGAAACACCAATTCACGCAAATTTCCGCGAAGGGCTTAACGTGCTGGAATATTTTATTTCAACACATGGTGCCCGCAAAGGACTGGCTGACACTGCATTAAAAACGGCGAATTCCGGATACCTGACTCGACGCCTGGTTGATGTTTCACAGGACAGTGTTGTACTGGAGGATGATTGCGGAACCCTGGATGGCATCGAAATGACAGCTTTGATAGAGTCCGGAGAGATAATTGAATCACTTGGAGACCGGATTTTAGGACGTGTTTTGCTTGATGACGTGCTCGATCCAAATGTTGAAAATGAAATCCTGATTCCAGCCGGAACTCTAATAGATGAGTCAGATAGGGATGTCATTGAAAATTCCAGGATTGAAAAAGTACAAATACGCTCACCTTTGACTTGCATGTCAGAACAAGGTGTTTGCAGGAATTGTTATGGACGTGATTTATGCCACGGTGGTTTGGTCAATTTAGGTGAAACAGTCGGTGTGATTGCCGCCCAAAGTATTGGAGAACCGGGAACCCAGCTAACAATGCGTACTTTTCATATAGGTGGAACTGCAAGTCGTTCGGCTGAACAGAATAAATGGGAAGCAGGTTTTAGCGGAGTTCTTCGCTTTGATGACCTTAAGGAAGTAAAGAACCGTGAAGGTAATTTTGTTGTTCTTGGACGTCGTGGGGAAGCAGTGATTGTTGAAGGTGGCAAAAATATAGCTGCGTCTAAACTGGCTGACCTTGAAAACGAAAGAGAGCGTGAAAGACGCCCCTTGCCGATGGGGGCAACTCTCCTGAAAAAAGAAGGTGAACTGGTTGAACAAGGTGATTTAATTGCAGAGTGGGATCCCTTTTCCATTCCAATCATCACAGACGTATCTGGATTCGTTGATTTTGAAGACATCAATGAGGGTGAAACTTTCAAGGAACAAGTCGATGAAGTATCTGGTGTTTCACGGAAAGTAATTCATGAATCCCAAAGTTTGGAACAACATCCATTAATTGCAATTTGTGATAGTAAGAAAAAAACAATTATCCGAAAAAATGATACTGTGACGGAGTTTGCGTTACCGAATAAATCTGAATTGGTAGTTGAAAATGGGGTAGAGGTACATGCTGGAGATGTTCTGGCAAAAATCCCAAGAGAACTTGCCAGAAATAAGGATATTACCGGCGGACTGCCAAGAGTTGCAGAACTTTTTGAAGCAAGAGTTCCAAAAGATCAGGCTATTATCACTGAAATTGACGGGATTGTAGAATTTGACTTAGATGTGAAGAAAAAGCAACGAATCCGCATCCGTCCTGAAGATGGAAAAGGCGATTCAAAAGAATACCTTATTCCACGCGGTCGTCATATCACCGTACACATGGGAGAGTATTTGCGTGCAGGTGATCCTCTAATTGACGGTTCGCCGAATCCACATGATATTCTTGCAGTTAAAGGTTCAAAAGCTCTGCAAAAATATTTGGTGGATGAGGTTCAACAAGTTTATCGACTTCAGGGTGTTGGTATCAACGACAAACATATTGAAGTAATAGTACGTCAAATGCTGCGTAAGGCTTATGTTGAAGATCCGGGTGATTCAAGCTTGCTGGTTGGCCAGGAAATTGGCCGTTCGGAACTGAATAGTATAAATCAAGAGTTAACTGTACAGGGACTGCGTCCCGCTCGTTCAAAACCAAAATTGCTTGGTATTACAAAAGCGTCTTTAAGTACAAATTCATTTATTTCTGCAGCCTCTTTTCAGGATACAACAAAGGTGCTGACAGACGCTTCCCTGGCAGGAAAACACGACACTTTCCGCGGTTTGAAAGAAAACGTCATCCTCGGCCGACTTATACCGGCAGGCACAGGATTTAATGTCTTTAATAACATGGACTATGATCTTGGAGAAGGAGTGATTGACCCGGAAGCAATACGTAAGGCAGCAGATGAAGCTGCAAGAGCTGCAATGGTGAGGGAAATCACGGAAGCCGAGAAAAACAAAAAACCGGCAGATTTGGTTGCCGAAGAAAAAATTCCGGAAGCAGCATAAAATACTGCATACAGGTTCATAGTTCAGGATGCTTCCTTCCATTGAAACTTCCCACTTTGAGTTAAAATTGTCAGTTCGGGACTATGAGCTGGACAGTTTTGGTGTGATAAATAATGCGGTATATCAGAATTATCTTGAACACACTCGCCATCAGTTTTTGGAATCACAGGGCCTGAAATTGACTGCTTATTTTGAGCAAGGATTGAGTCCTGTCATCACAAAAGCTGAAATAGAATATCGAAGCTCATTACAAAGTAGAGATGACTTTATAGTGAGTTTAGAATTGGTTTTGTTAAGCAAAGTAAAGTTTATTTTTCTTCAGGAAATCCGGAGCATACCCAACAAAACGTTGATTCTCAGTGCAAGGATTACCGGAACCATCCTCAATTCNTCCGGTCGTCCTTTNTTACCTGCTGCGTTTCAAAACTTGCGTACTTTTCTTACTTCCAAAACAAAAAACTGATGCAACGGGTGTAGTGTGATTTCTGAAAAACAACGTTCCGCTGAGGCTGCATGTGAATACGTCAAAGATGGCATGATAGTAGGCCTTGGGACAGGTTCCACCGCAGAGTTTGCTGTTAAAAAAATTGGTGAACTTGTCCGGAATGGACTTTCAATACGCGGCATACCAACTTCAGATTCCACTAAAATATTGGCAGAGAGTGAAGGAATACCTCTGATTGATTTTTCTGAGACAATGTTCATTGATTTAACGATTGATGGTGCAGACGAAATTGATGCCAACTTAAATATGATCAAAGGCGGAGGTGCTGCCTTACTCCGTGAAAAGATTGTTGCTTCTGCGTCAAGAGAAGAAATCATTATTGTCAGTGTTTCAAAGTTGGTACAGCAGTTGGGTGCGTTCCCTTTGCCGGTAGAAGTTATTCCATTCGGTTGGCAAGTTGTTTTTAATCAACTGGAATCACTTCAGGGAAATCCAGAACTCCGCCTCAAGCAGGGTCAACCAAGCGTGACTGATCAGGGGAATTTTATAGTTGATTGTCATTTTCGAAAGATTGAAAATCCAGAACAGCTGGAGCAACATCTGAATATGATTCCTGGAGTAGTTGAGAACGGTCTTTTTATCAATTTATGTACACGGATGATTATGGCAGATGGAGAGAATATAATAATAAAAAACCGCAATTTAAACTGAGCTGCAGGACTTGGTCTGCTGGATTCCCGGCTAGACAAATGCAGCAGAACGAACTACTATAATACTGAGAAAAAATTGTTTGTGTCTATAAAATATAAAGGAGAAAAATGACAATTAGAATTGCAATAAACGGATTCGGACGCATTGGAAGAATGGTGGTCCGAGCAGCAAATAAAAATCAAAATGTTGAAATTGTGGCAATCAATGATTTGGTACCTTCTGAAAATTTAGCCTATTTACTGAAATATGATTCGACGCATGGACGATTTGATGGTGATGTTCAGGCAGGACAAGACTGTTTAGTGGTTGACGGAAAAACAATTGAGTGTCTGTCTGAGAGAAATCCTGGAGATTTGCCCTGGAACAAAATGAATATTGATTATGTAATTGAATCTACAGGATTGTTTACTACCAGTGAAAAAGCGGAAGAGCATTTGAAAGCCGGAGCAAAAAAAGTGGTAATTTCTGCTCCTGCCAAGTCGGCTGAAATCAAGACCCTGGTAATGGGTGTCAACAATGAAACATATGATCCAGGTACAGATAATATTGTTTCCAATGCATCATGTACCACTAACTGTCTGGCGCCAATTGTAAAAGTTGTGCTGGATAATTATGGAATTGAAGAAGGTTTGATGACCACTGTTCACTCTGTGACAGCAGCTCAACCAACTGTTGACGGTCCATCAAAAAAAGATTGGCGCGGTGGACGTGGTGGACCACAAAACATCATTCCTGCTTCTACTGGGGCAGCCAAAGCAGTAGCACTATGTATTCCGGAAATAGCAGGAAAATTAACCGGAATGTCTTTTCGGGTGCCTACTCCGAATGTTTCTGTTGTGGATTTGACCGTGAAACTAAGTAAATCGACCAGTTACGAGGAAATCAATTCCTCAATGAAGGCTGCTTCAGAAGGTAAACTCAAAGGTATCCTGGGTTTCACAGATGAGGATGTTGTTTCCAGTGATTTCATTGGCAGTACTTATTCATCTATTTATGATGCCGGAGCCGGTATTGGTTTGAATGACAGATTTTTCAAACTGGTCTCCTGGTATGACAATGAAATGGGTTACTCCACTCGCTTGATTGATCTGATTGAATACATGGAAGGACAAAACTAAATTGGTTTTCTGCTGCAGGCTCAAAGAACAGCTCTTTGAACCTGCGGCTCTTCTTCAATCTTTACTTCTCCTCTCTTTACAGCCCAAGCCATATTCTCTTTTAATCTCCGTAACTAATTTCCCATGCACAAAGTTGAATTAAAAGAAGTTGGTCTCGACATCGGGTTGGCATTCGCCAGGCATTTTTATAAAACCGACTACCTGCATTATGGATACTGGCCGGAAGCATTAAGTGTGGATCCGGCAAATGTGTTAGAAGCGCAGGAAAACTATGCCAACTTGTTGCTAAAACATATTCCGGATGGAGTAAATTCTATTTTGGATGTCGGTTGCGGTTCCGGAAAATTTTCAGAAAAATTGCTCGACGCAGGTTACACGGTGGATTGTGTCTCACCCAGTCCAAATTTAACTAAACATGTGAGGGAGCGTCTCGGAGAACGAGTAGAAATATTTGAATGCCGCTATGAAGATCTGAAAACAAAAAAGTACTATGATCTGATTTTGTGCAGCGAAAGTTTTCAGTACTTGCTCCTGGAAAATGCCATGGCACAGACTCAGGAACTACTCAATCAAAAAGGCCATTTGCTAATTTGCGATTTTTTTAAACGTGATGTTGAAGGTAAAAGTCCAGTCAGTGGCGGTCATAAAATTGAGAGATTTCTAAAATATATGCAAGCTCAGCCTTTCAGGCAAATCACGGACATAGACATCACGAAAGAAACAGCTCCATCATTAGATATTATGCGGGATTTGATTCAAGAAGTAATTGCTCCAACCTGGAACATTGTGGCCTATTATATGACCAGCAACTATCCCCGTTTCAGTAAACTCTTTAGTTTTGCCTTCCGAAAAAAAATTGCTCAGGCCAATCGTAAATATCTTTCAGGCGGCACCAGCGGCGAACAATTTGCCCATTTTAAAACATATCGTCTCTTCCTGTATCAAAAAAACAGCTGAAGATTCAAATCAGAGTTGATAATTTTTTCAGTTCTACTGCTTCACAAAATGAACTCTTCTATTTAACTTTATTCGGTTCAATCAAGCAATGTCTGATTTAGAAACAAAAAATGCTATTCGCATGATTCTACTTACGGCATCTCTTGGCGGGATGTCGTATCTGTCATTCAATAACGGCTTACTGCTTTCCTACTTTTCCCATTTGGGAATTCCCAGCGCAACTATCCTGATTTTATTATCAATCCTGCCGTTAACAACATTTTTAGTCATCATTCCTTTTAGCTATTTTTCAGATATATTTGGTAAAAAACGGATTGGTATTATCGGGATGGTGTTTTCATTTTTCGGCTTTGCCCTGCTGATCGGTGTCAGTTATTTTTCGGACTCATTAAGAATAATGGCAGTTGGATTTGGAATTGTTGTCTTTGGGATAGGTTCAGCAATGACTTTGGGAAATTGGTTTGCACTGCTTCACCCTATCATACCAGAAAATATTAGGGGACGTTTTTTTGGACAGTTAAGACTTACTTGGCAATCTATTGGAATCCTCTTCACATTAATAGTGATTTACATTCTGGAACTTTACCCCACCCTGGGAATGTATCAGGCGATTCTGGGTGTCATTACAATTCTGATGCTGCTAAGAATGTTTTTTTATCAGCAAATTCCTGAATTGGATAAAAGTACTGTTAAAAAAGAGTCATTCCGCATAAGTTTTTTGAAAGTTCTTAATATTCCAGGATATCTGCCGTTTTGTGCATATTGTTTTTTACTGACTCTTTTCACTGGTGCCTGCCCACAAATTTTCAATTTGATTGAAAAAGATGTGCTTCTGTGGTCAAAGGTTGAGATTGTTTTTATTGGAAATTTATTAGTAGCAGGAGCATTAGCAGGATTCTTTTTAGGTGGCAGAATGATAGATCGTTTTGGTACAAAGTATGTGTTTCTTTGCTGCCATTTTGGCTTTGGAATCATTCTTCTTCTTTTTTTATGGCGCAATCTGTTTACGGAAGAAATCCGGATTGTTGTTGGAATTTTAACGATTCTGTTTGGAATGGTTCAAGCTGCATCCAGTATAGCAATGACCTCAGAAACACTTGCCCTCATTCCTCCGAAAAACAAATCCCTTGCTACCGGACTTTGGTTTACGCTTTATAGTGGAGGAACAGGGCTTTCCGGTATTTTGAGCGGACAAGCCCTTGAACTGGGGGTTTTTAATGAATCATGGATCTGGCTGGGGCAGTCAATGAGCAGTTACGATGGTTTGTTGCTGTTGTCAGGAACAATGGTGTTATTGATGACTGTCACACTGGGAATGATCCCATCTATGATAAAAAAGGTGCCTGCCGGATGGATTCCACAAAGCTCGTAATCTTATAATCGTCAGTGGAATCGTCAGCTTAATTAAAAAACAAAAGGCCCCAAATTTAAGGACTAATCCGGCTGTGGGGAAGGGCAAAAGGAAGTCAGCAGGAGTAAGAAAAACTACTTCAATTTCAACCAAGAAGGTTTGTGGTTTACAGATTGATGAAAAACTTATCTCAGGATTAATAATTTATAGCCCTGTTTCCAAAGTCGATCATGAGTTTCCCTGAGATGAATCTTCAATGGCTTTTTTAAACTCTCTGGGGATAGACTTGGCCGTTTTCACACCCAGATTCTTGAGCATCTCTGCCTGTCTAATCATGTTACCTCTTCCGTCACTCAGCTTATTATATGCATTTTCATAAGACTCATGGGCACCCTTAATTTTATCACCAATTTTCTCAAATTCTTCCAGGAATCCACAAATTTTTTCATATAATTTCCCGCCCCTTTCAAAAATTTCTTTCACATTCTGCACCTGCTTTTCCTGTCGCCATAGTTGATTTACAATCCGGAGCGCCATCATTAAACTTGCCGGAGTGACAATGATGATATTTTTTATAAACGCATCAGAAGTTAAGTTGCTGTCAAGGGACTGCGCCAGGGAATATGCCGGCTCAATCTGCATGAACATCAGTACGTAATCTGGTGAACCAAATTCTTCGAAGCCCTCCTGGTAATTTTTTGAAGACAATCCATGGATGTGATTTCGCACGGACTGCAGATGTTTTTTGGCGTAGGCTTTCCGTTTTTGTTCATCATCTGCAGACATGTAGCTGTTATATGCTTTCAGTGAGACCTTGGAATCGGCAATCAGGATACGATCGTTTGGCAGCTTGATGATAACATCCGGACGCAGTTGAGTGCCGTCATCCGTTTTAATCTGGGTTTGTTTCTGGTAGTGTTCTCCTTCAATCAAGCCTGCATTCTGCAAGCATTTTTCCAGGATCATTTCACCCCAGTCACCCTGTTGCTTTGAATCACCTAGAAGTGCCGTCGTTAGGTTTTGAGCATCCTGACTCAAATTTGTATTAACTTCCTTGAGGTGCTCAAATTCTACCTTAATTGAAGCCCGGCCAGTTTCATCTTCAAGATGAAATTTTTCTACTTTTTCCTGAAACTCCTTCATTTTTGTTTGAATTGGAGTAAGCAGATTCTGGATACTATTTTTGTTTTCCTCAACAAATTGTTTTGATTTGCTTGTAAAAATTTTGGCAGAAAGATTTTCAAACTCTGTTCCCATCAATTTTTTTGCTTCCTCCAGAAATTTTAATTTTTCTCTGGATTCATTTTCCTTGGATTCCAGCCTTTCTTCCAAAGTTGCATTTAATACCTGCAGGGTAGAAAACTGTTTTTGCTGAAATTTCAGTTCTTCCTCAATTTCCGGAATTCTGTTTGCATCCTGCTTTAAGATGGCAAACTGCTTATCGAGCTCTATCTTGTCTGCCAGGATGGTATCGTATTTTTTCAGAAGTTCATTTAGTGATTCACCAAGTGCATCTATTTCCTGGGATTGAGTAGAAATCATTTTTTTCTGATAGAACCAGCAGAAAAAAATCCCCAGCAAAATACAAAATGCAGTATATAGAATTAAGGTGTAATTAATGGAATCAATGTTCATGGTTGTAATATTTATTCAACAGCATTTAGCAAAAAGTTATTCTAAACTTGCCTCTAATACTATAACAATTGAAAGAAGTCTTGAAAACAATTTTGCCCTTGAAAGCAAATTCTGAAACCAGGGAACGTTATCGGCCTGGTTCACTATGATTCTTCAAAGTTTTATTAAAAGTTTCTGATGGAAATAAGCTTTGTTAAAAAAGCTCAGAGGCTAGTTTCCCTAAATTCGCTTTGTGGATTGGAGTAAAAAGACGCTTCCAGAAACATACCGGTGTAACTTAGCTGATTCTTACTGCAGTTTTCCGGAGTTCCTTCAAAGACCAATCTGCCGCCCTTGTCTCCGCCTTCTGGTCCCAAATCAATCAGCCAGTCTGCGGTTTTGATCACTTCTAAATTGTGTTCAATGACCAGCACAGAGTGACCTTCATCCACCAGGCTGTGCAATATTTTAAGCAACCTTGCCACGTCGTCGATATGCAATCCGGTAGTGGGCTCGTCCAAAATATAAAGAGTAGGACCATGTGTACGACGAGCAAGTTCTGCAGCTAATTTTAATCGTTGGGCTTCTCCTCCGGAGAGAGTATTTCCTGCCTGTCCCAATTTCATGTAACCCAGGCCAACGTCTTCCAGAGTTTTGAGAATCCGCTTGATGCGCGGCTGTGCCACAAAAACTTCAACTGCTTTGCTGATTTCCATTTCAAGCACATCCGCAATAGTATGCCCCTTATACTTGACTGCCAGGGTTTCCCGATTATAGCGCTTGCCTTTGCACTGATCGCATTTGACCCATACATCTGACAAAAAATGCATTTCAATCAATAGGAAACCCTGTCCGTCGCATGTTGGACAGCGCCCCTCTTTTGCGTTAAACGAAAAACGACGCTTGGAAAATCCGCGTTGTTTTGCTTCCGGCATTGAAGCAAAGAGGTTGCGGATCGGTTCAAGAACTTTTGCATAAGTTGCAGGATTTGAACGCGGAGTTCGCCCAATCGCTTCCTGGTTGATCACCATTATGGATTCAAGTTGAGCTATTCCGCTAATTTTTTTGTGTGTTCCTGGTTTAATCTGCTTTCCATTTATTTCCTTTTCCAGAGCTCGCTGCAGAACATCGACAACCAGTGAGGATTTTCCTGAACCGGAAACGCCGGTCACCACCGTAAAAACTCCGAGAGGAAAGTTGACATCCAGTTTTTTTAAATTATTTGCTGCTGCTCCGGTAACAGAAATTAAATGCTCCGGATTAAACGAACGATATTTTTTCGGCAGCGGAATCGATTTTTCCCCTCTCATATATTGTGCAGTCAGCGTATCGTGTTTGATTGAGATTTCCTGTGGACTTCCAAAAGCGGAAACATTGCCGCCGTAATGACCTGCTCCCGGACCAATATCGATAATATGGTCGGCTTGTCGGATCGTGTCCAAATCGTGTTCGACTAAGATCACACTGTTTCCACGATCCCGTAATTGCTTCAGCGTGCGGATAAGCCGTGCAGTATCACGGGGATGCAGGCCAATAGTTGGTTCATCCAAAACATAGGTCACGCCCACCAGTCCTGAACCAATTTGTGAGGCAAGCCGGATACGCTGCGCCTCACCTCCGGAAAGTGTGGATGCTTTTTGATCGAGTGTCAAATAGTCCAACCCTACATTTTCCAAAAATTTAAGACGTGTTAAAATTTCGCCCAGCGCCTGTTCGGCAACGGTACGCTGATTTTCGGTGAGAACCCAGCTTTCAATTTCCTGACGTGCTTCCGGGACAGAAAGTTGACAAAACTGGCTGATGTTTTGCTGATTAATTGTCACTGCACGATATTCTGCTTTCAAACGTTCACCTCCGCAATCTTCACATTGAGGATCATTTATGCGCTGAAACTCTCCCAAACCATCACAGGTTGGACATGCTCCCACATGAGAGTTGAAGGAAAACATGCGTGGTGATAATTCTTCCTGCTGAAAAAAAGAAAGCCTCACATCATTTTCCACATTTGCTGGAGTTTCAGACAAAAATACATATTTTTCACTCAACTGACCTTCCGGTTTTAGATCCGTCAAACAAATTTTCAACAAACCATGTCCACGCTGGAAAGCATTTTCAATGGCTTCTGCCAGGCGTTTTTGTTCTTCCGGATTAACGCGCAAACGGTCAATTCCCAAATCGACAGTAGTGTTTTTACTGAGTTTAAATTCTGCGGAGTTTTCCTTCCATTCATCCAGACGGATTGCTTTCCCATTGATATAAAGCCGCACAAATCCTTCCTGCTCCAGCGAATCGATCACATTTGGCAAGTGCTTGGGATGATCCAGCAACAGAATTTTGCTCGACCCCGGTAAAAATAAAGGTGCAAGCAACTCAATCCGTTCACCTTCAAAATGTTCTGTACAAAAGGCTGCCGCGCGGGTTGGACTGTAGCCGAGCAAAGGTTTTCCGGTTGTTGGGCAATGTGCCTTGCCGATACGCGCGAAAAGTAAACGCAGATAATCATAGATTTCAGTTGTTGTTGCAACAGTCGAACGGGGATTACGACCAGTTGCTTTTTGATTGATGGCAATTGCCGGAGAAAGTCCGTCAATCGAATCCACCGGTGCTTTATCCATACGGCCCAGAAATCGACGTGCATAAGTTGAAAGCGATTCGAGATAACGCGCCTGTCCTTCCGCAAAAATAGTGTCAAAGGCCAAACTCGTTTTGCCGGAACCGGAAACACCGGTTATCACAGTCATTTTATTGTTTGGAATCCGTACATCTATGTGCCGCAAATTATTTTTTGACGCACCCTTGATTACGATGTCACGAGAGTATGATTTTGAAACTTTTACTTTTTCAAAATCCGCCGGATCTTCTTCAATCACTTCAGTCGCTGAAACTTTGCCACTTTTTTCTTCTGATTCTTTGAAACTATTTTGTTCAGCCCCTTTTCCCAAAACTGTTTTCAAAAACTTTCCTGTCAGTGTCATCTGCTCCGATAAATTTTCCGGAGTTCCTTCGCAAACCAGTTCACCTCCATATTTCCCGCCTCCCGGTCCAAGTTCTATCAGATGATCGGCAACCTTCAGCACATCCAAATTGTGCTCAATCACTAAAACAGTGTTGCCTTGATCAACCAGACGGTTCAGGCAAGATAACAACAAACGGATGTCCTTAAAATGCAGGCCGGTGGTTGGTTCGTCAAGAATGTAAAGCGTATTTCCAGTCGCTATTTTTTTCAACTCTGAAGAAATTTTTACACGCTGTGCTTCTCCTCCGGAGAGGGTTGTGGAGGGTTGCCCAAGTTTTACATAGCCCAAACCAACGTCCAGTAGAGTTTGCAGAATTATGTGGATTTTTGGTAGTGCAGAAAAGAAATCCTCCGCCTCTGTAACCGTCATTTCCAGTACATCGTGAATTGTGCGGTTTTTATAGAATATCTGCAGAGTTTCAGCATTGAAGCGTTTTCCGCCGCAGGTATCACAAGGAATTTGTACATCGCTCAAAAACTGCATTTCTATCGTTTTCAAACCGGCACCCTGGCAGTCTTCGCAGCGTCCGCCCTTGACGTTGAATGAGAAGCGTCCTTTTTTATAACCCCGGGCTTTTGCTTCAGGCATCAGGGCAAATAAATCACGGATTGGGTCAAGGACCTTGGTGTAAGTTGCTGGGTTGCTGCGGGGGGTGCGGCCAATTGGAGCCTGATCAATTTTAATCACACGATCTATATTTTCGAGTCCGGAAATTTTTTTGTACGGACCGGGTTCGTCTTTGCTTCCGGGGTTCAGGTGGCAGTTCAAGGCCTTTTTGAGAATGCCGTCAATCAACGAGGATTTACCTGAACCTGAAACACCTGCTACAGCAACAAAAATTCCAAGTGGAATTTCGCAGTCAATATTGTTTAGATTATTGAAACTTGCACCGTGAATAGTTATCTTGTTTCCTGTTGGCTGACGTCGTTTTTCCGGAATGGCTATTTGTTCTTGACCGGAAAGAAATTGACCTGTTATCGATTCCTGTGCTTCAATTATTTTTTGCATGGAACCTTGTGCTGTGATGTGTCCACCGTCTTGTCCTGCAGTCGGACCGATGTCCACTAAATGATCGGCAGATTCGATGGTTTCCTTATCATGCTCAACCACCAGCACAGTGTTTCCCCGGTCACGTAATTTTTTTAAAGTGCGAATCAGCTTTTTGTTGTCACTCTGGTGCAGTCCAATTGAAGGTTCATCGAGTACATAAAGCACACCCTGCAGTCCTGCACCAAGCTGTGAAGCGAGCCGGATACGTTGTCCTTCTCCGCCGGACAAGGTTGCTGCAGAACGCTCAAGTGTGAGATAACCTACGCCGACATCGTTCAGGAAATGCAGACGGTCCCGGATTTCTCTGAAAATGTCCCGCCCTATTTTTTTCTCAGTTTCAGTCAGTTTTAAATTATCAAAAAAGTTGACCGAATCTTCAATTGATTCACCGGAGAGACTATTGATATTGTGGCCGTGCAGTCGTACTGCAAGTGCCATCTTGTTGAGGCGCTTTCCTTCACAGTCCGGACAAATAGAAGTGTGCTGAAATTTTTCAAGTGGACCCTTGACAAAACGAAAAACAAATTGCAGGATTGGAATGAAACCGGCCCATTGTTGTTTCTCCAGTTTTTTGAGAAACTGACCGGGAAAACGAAAAATATTGGAAACGCCAAGCTTCATTTTAGTGTTTCCATATAAAATCAACTGCCGCTGTTCAACGGATAAATTTTTCCACAAAGTTTTGTCGTTGATTTCAAAATTATTCATTAAACTGTTGACGTGGCGCTGATCGACTTTTGTGTATAGTAAATTCCCCTTTTCAGTAAAACATTTAATTGCACCCTCAGAAATTGAGAGTTCGGGATCACAGAGTTTCTCTTCAGAAAATGTACTTAACTGGCCGATTCCGTTGCACGAGGGACAGGCTCCTTGAGGTGCGTTAAAAGAAAATAAGCGTGGTTCCATTTCCGGCAGCGCAACTTGACAGCTGGGACAGGCCATCAACTGACTGAACAAGTGATCTTTTTCCGGGCTTTGCTCCAGCTGATTTTTTGTTTCATTTTCTGCAGTTTTTTTACCATAGTGCAAAATAGCCAACCCGTTACCCAGCAACAGGGCTTTTTCTACACTTTCTGTGAACCGACTTTTTTCTTCTGCAGTAATTGTAAGTCGATCGACAACCAGTTCAATGGAATGTTTTTCGTAGCGGGCAAGCCGGATATCCTCATCCAGCCTGCGGACTTCTCCGTCAATTCTGGCTCGAACGTAGCCCTCGGCGGCCCAGTCTTCTAGTTCTTTGCGGTATTCTCCTTTGCGTTCCTGAACCATTGGTGCCAGTATCAGGCAGGCTTCATTTAGGGCGTCCACATAAGCATAATCGGTGATTTGTTCCGGAGTTTGCGAGGTGATGCGGGTTCCGCATTCAGGACAATGCGGCTTGCCCAAACGTGCAAAAAGGAGGCGATAATGATCGTAAATTTCTGTGATTGTTCCAACGGTTGAACGCGGATTACGGTTGACTGTTTTCTGGTCTACGGATATCGTCGGACTCAGTCCTTCGACGTGTTCGACTTTAGGCTTGTCAGTTTGCCCCAGAAATTGACGGGCATACGCCGAAAGTGATTCAACAAAACGGCGCTGGCCTTCTTTGAAAATCGTATCAAATGCCAGTGAAGATTTTCCGGAACCACTGACTCCAGTAAAAACTGTCAGTGAGTCTCGTGGAATATTAAGGCTTACATTTTTCAGATTGTGTTCTGATGCGCCAATTACGACTAATTGATCTGCTTTTTCTTGGGACATGAAAAAGGACTGAGGATATTCTGGACAGGAAATTAAGCTGATTTTTGATGTTTATTTTGTGATCATTATGGCAGGAATTATTTGGAGCAACAAGACGGAATTTATTTTGAAATCAAACTGAATTAGTATGGTGAAAAAACTTATTTGGTTACACCAAATTTGTGGTTGACCATGCATGCAGGAAGCTGTAAAACTTATTCATCTTTATTTGTATTTGTTACATTGTTTAAAAATATTATTAGGAATCTCTAAATGAAATCTATACCAAAGCAGGCACAAGTTGTCATCATCGGCGGCGGTGTGATCGGCTGCAGTGTGGCTTATCATTTAACAAAACTTGGCTGGAAGGATGTGGTTTTGCTGGAACGCAAGGAGTTGACCTGCGGAACAACCTGGCATGCAGCCGGACTCGTCGGTCAATTGCGGGCCACAAAAAACATGACCAAACTTGCGCAGTATACCAGCGAACTTTATGCCACTCTGGAAGAAGAAACAGGACAGGCCACCGGTTTTAAACAAAACGGTTCAATCAGCGTGGCTCCGGATGCCGGACGTTTTGAAGAACTAAAAAGGGGAGCCTCGATGGCCAAATGTTTTGGTCTGGAAGTCGAGGTGATTTCTCCTAGAGAAGCACGTGAATTGTATCCGCTTTTAAATATTGATGACCTGGTCGGCGCTGTTTTTTTGCCCAAAGACGGACAGACAAATCCAATTGATGTGACTCAGGCGCTGGCAAAAGGCGCAAAAATGGGTGGAGCAAAAATATTTGAAAACATGCGCGTTTGCGGAATCGAAACCAAAAACGCCGGAACGTCCGGTGCGAGACAGGTTTCCGGAGTCAAAGTGGAGGTTCCGTCTCTCGGTAGTGGAGAAGCAAGTGAACTCAAAACTATCTCTGCCGAAATTGTTGTTAACTGTGCCGGACTATGGGGGCATCAGGTTGGGGAAATGGCAGGCGTAAATGTACCGCTGCATGCTGCAGAACATTTTTATATTGTCACAGAAAACATTGGATTGCCGTCAACTCTTCCAGTTTTGCGTGATCCAAGCGGTTGGATTTATGCAAAAGAAGATGCTGGAAAAATGCTGGTTGGCTGCTTTGAACCTAAATCAAAACCGCGCCCACTAAACACGATTCCGGAGGATTTTTCATTTGGTCAGTTTGAGGAAGATTGGGAGCATTTTGAACCGGCGATGCTGAATGCAATGCATCGCATTCCAAAACTGGAAGATGCAGGAATCCACACTTTTTTCAACGGTCCAGAAAGTTTCACTCCAGACGACCGCTATATCTTAGGTGAGGCTCCGGAACTTAAAAACTTCTATGTTGCCGCCGGACTCAACTCAATCGGAATTCAATCTGCGGGTGGTGCAGGCAAAGTGCTTTCCGAATGGATCGTAAACGGATATCCGCAAATAGATTTATGGGATGTAGACATCCGCCGTTTTCATTCGTTTCAGGGCAATTCACGATATTTGAAGGAGCGCACCGAAGAGTCATTAGGCCTGCTTTACGCCATGCACTGGCCTTTCCGACAGCCGGAAACCAGCCGGGGCGTACGCAAATCTGTGCTACATGATCGTCTGGAAAAAACTGGTGCATGTTTTGGTGAGATGAGCGGATGGGAGCGCGCCAACTGGTTTGCGCCACAAAGAACAGAAGCACGATACGAATACAGCTACGCACGTCAAAACTGGTTTGAAGCCTCTGCCGCTGAGCATCAGGCGGCACGGAAAAAAGTGGCGCTGTTCGACATGTCGTCCTTCGCGAAATTCGTGGTGCAAGGGCGTGATGCTGAAAAAGTGCTCAACCGGATTTGTGCCAATGATGTCGCTGTTCCATCCGGAAAAGCGGTTTATACATCGTGGCTCAATGAACGAGGCGGTATCGAGTCCGACTTGACGGTAACCCGTTTGCAGGAAAATGTTTTTCTGGTTGTTACGGCTGGGGCTAG
>JGI12176J13093_100024_pt1 | contig 18454 bp, 17 predicted proteins | sample DeeseametaMP1483_FD_13093 | JGI IMG/M metagenome (IMG submission 13093) | reverse complement strand
TGCCTCGTAGTGAGCCAAGATGACACTTTGATGATACAGGTATGCCATCCGTAACTTACCCATCCAAATTACATCACACCGAGAAAGGATGGACGAGAAATGGACGGATTTACAATCTATCACAACCCCAGATGAGGCAAGAGTAGGCAGACCCTGCAACTGTTGCGTGACAACGGTATCGAACCAAAAATTATAGAATATTTGAAGGATGTTCCCTCAGCGGCGGACTTTCAATCTCTGGCTCAAAAGTTGGGCAAGCGGCCTTCAGAATTTGTGCGAAAAGGCGAAGCAGATTTTAAAGAAAATGGTATTGCCGATATTTTAGATAATGATGAAAAAATATTTAAGGCTATGAACCAATTTCCGAAAATAATGGAACGACCCATTGTGGTTAAAAGCAATAAAGCCGTTATAGGCCGTCCACCTGAGAATGTGTTGGATTTGATTTAAAGAATGGCAATTAGAATATTTATCACCGGCGGCACCTTTGACAAAGAGTACAATGAAATCACGGGCAAGTTATATTTTAAAGACACCCACATGCGGGAAATCTTGGATCTTGGTCGATCAAAACTTGATGTAAGTATTCGAACATTAATGATGATAGACAGCCTGGATATGACGGACTCGGACCGAAATTTGATTTTAGAAAACTGTATTAGCACTGAGGGGGATCAAATTATCATTACACATGGTACGGACACCATGACTGATACAGCAAAACTTCTGGCCAGGGGGAATTTAGAAAAAACAATCGTCCTTACCGGCGCCATGATTCCATTTAAATTTGGAACGTCCGATGGTTTATTTAATTTAGGAAACGCACTGGGATTCGTTCAGAGTTTACCCCATGGGGTTTACATCGCGATGAACGGTCGATGCTTTGATTATGACAAGGTCAAGAAGAATAAAGAAACGGGTGTTTTTGAAGCTTTATAGTTTTTGATCTTGTCTCAGGGATTCAATAAGGTGGATATAAAACTGGATCCCTTTTAAAACATTTTTCATTTATCTGTTTCCCAGTCAATTATGATCATTTCGGTTTGTCTCGGATCGATGTAATCACATGTTTTTCCATCAAACAAAGCATCTTCTTCCAGCATGATGGCTACCTCTTTATCCCATTCCTTAATGTGAACTTTTGCATTGAGTTCAATGGAGTAGGCTGTATTTGGAAATAAGGGATAATCCCCATTTATGGGTACGCCTTCCTGTTTATCCCACATGCCGATAGTTGGCCCGGAGCCATGACCGTAATACCCGATGGGGTGGGTATAGATCTGGGGTTTGATTCCCTCTTCCTTGGCCTGCTTTAAGGCCGACAGGAGCATCTCGTTGCCTGTACGCCCCGTTTTGAATTGGTCCGTGAGAATATCCTGCAACCTGTTTCCAACTCCTAACGCTTTAACCAAAAAATCCGGTGCTCTGCTTTCACCAGGCATGAGGACATAAGCGTGCTGTTGTGTGTCTGTGTTTAATCCCAAGTAGGTAATACCAAAATCAACATGGAGCAAATCACCCGGTCGAATCACATTGTCCGCCTTATCTTTAGAAAATGCTTCCAGAAAATTAAAGTCTTGTTTATCGGCCCGCTGAATATCAACAGTTGGATGAAACCATGTAACCAGATTCAGGTCGCGGATACGTTCTCGATACCACCAAACCACATCATCGGTAGTAGTGATTCCCGGCGTGATTACCTTGGCAGAAAACCCTTCTTTAATGATGTCATGGGCAATGCGGCAGATATCAGGATAGACTTCCATCTCTTTTGCACTGCGCGTTTCCAACCAGCCAATAGCAACTTTTTCTGCACTGACGATTCTCGGGGCATATTTTTTAGGGAGCGCATTTTTAAACAAATTATATTCAGTTGCCGTCAGGCCATCGGCTTGGGCAAAATATATACTTTTGTTTATTCCAATGGATTTGGGATTTTTTGACTGTATCAAATCCGCCAAGGCTTTATACTGATTGGGTTGCGCTTCCGGATCCCAGGCCTTTTTGAAAATGTCTCCCACATCATACCTTGCCACCGCATACGATTCTAAAGGATATCCATTCCCTGGATTATGAATCACCAAAATGGTTCTTCTTCGAGCATTGAGCCAGGTGGCCGGAAGCATGGTGCGAATAACCGGGTCTTCATTGTATTCCCGGGCAATGATGATCCACATATCCAGTTTGTTCCTCGCCATGATTTCAGGCAGGACGGTTTCAAAGCGGTCCTTAAGAAATCCATCCCGGACCACCGCCCTTTGATGCATAGATAAAATGTCATCTTTTAAATCATCTGCTTGAACCAATGACATGAAAAAACTTAATATAAACGCAATCCTTTTCATGATCTCTCTCCTTATAATGATTGTTTAATAACGGCAAAAAGCCGATCAATATCTTTATTTGTATTATATAAATAAGGTGCAATGCGGATTGAATTCCCCCGAATGCTTACATAAATATTTTCCCGCTGGAGGTTTTCAGCCAAACGATCGGGAACACCGTTCTGGAATTGTATTCCCAATATATGAGGTGCCCGCTCTTTTTTATTTGGAACAATCAACCCCAATTCTAATGCTCTGCTGGCGATTTCATCTGTGAAATGAGAAAGAGAATTCCCAATATTGTTAATGCCCCATTCCGAAATTTGTTTTAACGCTGCAATAGCCATGGGCATAAGAACAAAATTACTTCGTTCACCCACATCAAACTTTCGTGCACCGGGTTGAAATGAATCCCGATATAAGACCAAATCAGAAAAATCTTCACTGTTTTCCCGAGCAATCCAATTATATTCTAATGGCTGTCCATCACGGTGCTTTTTATTAACAATCATGTAACCAAATGAATAGGGGCCTAATAACCATTTATATCCTACGGTAATGACAAAGTCAGGATTCACTGAATTAAAATCAACAGGCATCACGCCGGCAGATTGGGACAAATCAAGTACCAGGGCAGCACCCACCTCGCTACAGCGTTTACTCACAGCTTGGATATCAACAAGGGTACCATCTGCCCAATGGCAATTGGGAATAGCGGCAATGGCTGTCTTTTCTGTGATGGTATCCAGCACAGCCGCTGTGACATCACCATTTGTTTTGGGAACGGTACGGATGCATGCGCCCGCCAGGTCAGCCTTATGTTTCCACATATAATAGTTGGAAGGAAACTGTTCTGAGAGAACCACAACTTCGTCCCTGGATTTTAAATTCAGGTTTTCCGCCGCCACCGCAATGCCATAACTGGCCGATGGGATAAAAGACACACACTCCCTATCTGCCCCAAGGGTTTTGGCAAACAATGACCGGCAATGTTCTGATTCCGTAAAAAAATCCTGTGGCATCAATTCCCAGGGAGACGATTTACCGGAAACGCCACGTATTCCCGCTTCCTTAACAGATTGTAACTGGGGTGATAGGTATGCACAATTGAGGTAAGTAATCTCGTCAGGAATATCAAATAAATGTTTTTGTGAAGGGATCATTGTGTCAATTTAGTGGTTTTTGAAAGTGCAATCTGTCGGTATAATTGTAAATCTTGCAATGGAAAAAGAAGATTTATTTAGTAATATAGATTAAGAAGAAGGAGCCCGAGGATTGATTTACGTTTGTACTGCCTGTAAAAAGAGATTGGATAACCCAACCAAGCCCCTAGGNCTTTGTCCCTGCGGTAACCCCCTGTCTGTTCATTATGATTGGGAAGGCATCGAAGGAGATATTGATGTAAAAACCGATGATCATTCCCTGTGGCGATATAAAAGAGTATTGCCCAATGTGGAAAAAGAAGAGATTGTCAGTTTAGGCGAAGGTTGGTCCCCCTTGATTCCCATGGCGCACCATATTTTTATCAAGGATGAAACAGTAAACCCTACCGGCTCTTTTAAAGATCGTGGTATGGCAATGGCTGTTACCATGGCGAAGGCCCAAGGTGTTGAATCTATTTGTCTGCCATCCGCAGGGAATGCAGGCGTATCCGCAGCGGCTTATTGCCAAAAAGCCGGCATTGATTGTCATGTTTTTCTACCCGAAACCATCCCCGATTCATTTAAAAAGGCCACCGATCAATATGGGGCAAATATTATATTGGAAGGTCAGACTATATCTCACGCTGCCCAGAAAATGCTGGAATCAAAAGAAGAGAATTGGTTTGATATCTCCACTTTAAAAGAGCCATTCAGGGTGGAGGGGAAGAAAACCCTGGGCTATGAAATTGCGGAGCAAATGAATTGGGAATTGCCAGATGTCATTATCTACCCCACCGGTGGTGGAACGGGCTTAATCGGAATGTGGAAAGCATTCCAGGAAATGAAGGGGCTGGGCTGGATTTCAGGACCGTTACCCCGAATGGTTGCGGCGCAATCCGATGGCTGTGCCCCGGTAGTGAAAGCATTTCAAGGGATGGAAAAATTGACAGAATTTTGGGACAAAAGCAACACGATTGCTTTGGGGTTAAACGTTCCTGGACCATTGGGAGGCAATTGGATGCTTCATGTATTATCTGAATGCAACGGAATTGCAGTTTCAGCCAAAGAATCTGATTTAGAGAAAGCCACAGAAGATTTCAAAAAAATGAGCAACATTCATGCCAGCCCTGAGGCAGGCGTGGTATGGTCAGCGTATCATTCATTAAAAAATAGAGGATGGATTGGTTTGAATGAAAAAGTTGTTCTTTTTGCTACGGGGATAGAGCGGTGTTGATANATTTTCTTAGGGAAAGGTAAATTGTAGGATTAATATCTCTAATGATTAAACAACTAACCCCATTTAAATTTATTCTCATTTTTGGAATAATTTTCTCCGCATGCGAACCGATCGTTAACAAATTTGACGATATAGAAGATGCGGTGATGTACCGCGCCAATACCATTACGGATGTGAGTGCTCAGAACACGGTTAAGGTGATGACGTGGAATATACGATTTGGCGTGGCAAGGTTGCGCTTTTTCGGAGATGGCTGCGGCGATCGTGTGGTGATGAAAAAAAGTGAAGTAATCAAAGGATTGGAAGGGTTGGCTGAAAAAATTAAGCAGGAAGATCCTGACATTCTTCTCCTCCAGGAGGTTGATGTTCAATCAAAAAAAACGGGTTATATCGATCAAGCCCAGTGGCTTTTAGATCATACTGATTTTAATTATGGTGCCTACGCTTCCATGTGGGAATCTCANGTTATTTTAGCTGACGGATTGGGGCGTGTAAATACGGGGAATCTAATTTTATCAAAATGGAAACTGGAAAATGCAGAACGATACCAGCTTCCATTACGGGGTGATCAAGATGCGTTGACGAAGTATTTCTATCTCCGGCGCAATGCAATAAAGGCGAAAGTGGCCATGCCTGGGAAACCTTTTTATGCGGTGAATACCCACCTGACTGCATTTGCAACCGACGATACTAAGCAAAAGCATATTGATGCTTTTAAGGCAATTTTGGATGGGATCGCGGCGGAAGGAGGCTATTTTATTGCGGGCGGGGATTTAAATGAAATTCCGCCCAATGCTTCCAAAATGGACTACTGTCTCGATGATCAATGTAAAGGGGAATCATTTCATGAATACGGAATCAGCAAAGGCGACACTCACAAGGAAGGGAGTTATTTTGCCCCGGAAATCACATGGTTGTCATCATTGTTTAAAAGCTATACCCCGGCTATTTCTTTAGACGTGTATGGTGCTTATGAAACGGATCATTTTACCCACAGTCCGGACGATAACCTGCAATTAGATCGCAAACTGGATTATTTATGGACCAATACAACGTGGATTAATGGTACCACTCATCAGGAAGCAACGACCCTGTCAGACCATATACCTGTCAGTGCCCAATGGGTGATACCATGAAAAAAATTATCCAGATAATATTATTCATTTCTTTAGGATTGGCTGGTCCGCAATGGGAGGATAAGTCTGCTGGTTTATTATCTCCCGGACGGCGTGAAATAGGAATATTCTCACCCTTTCGAATGGGTTTAACCAACGGATCAGAAATCAGTGTGAATAAATTTTTATTGCTTCCTAGTGTGGCATATAAAACAAATCTATCCCAATTTCATAAATGGAAGATGGCTTATCGAATTCAAGTGGCCTATCCAACCATGGCCATGCGATGGATACAAAGTCCTCTGGGAATGAAATTAGGTGAACCGGATATGTTTGCATTAATTTCACCCGAATTCACCATTCCCCAAATGATTTCGGTATATGGAGAATTGATGGGCACAACAGGCGCTCCTTCCGATGGGCGGCTATCCATAAATGGCGGGTTGGGGATTGGGTTAAATGGAAAAGAATTGGCCCAAAGAGCGACCGTTGATTTACCCATTATTTATCCGCGACTGTCCGTGTATTATAATGGAATTCTGATCAAAATTGGTGGTGAGTATTTTCGTCAAGTTAAAGAACGCTGGTCATATGTTATGGATTATGATATGTTTTTGATGCCTGGAGGCCGAGGGCGGTTTGCCTTTGAGCAAAAAGGGTTACTGGTGTGGTCAAAAAGTCAAAAATTTAGACTTCTGTTCGGATATAAACTTATTGCAGGTGAATATCCTTTTGGGTCCCAAGCACATCTCTTACCGGCTTTGGATTTACAATTTGGTTGGTAAACTCACCCATAAAACCTCCCTGATATTATTTCTATCCTTCTGTTTTTCCCAAGGAGAGATGCCTGAAAATGCTTTGGCAAATGAACTTGGATGCGGGAACTGCCACAGTGGTGTGACCCAATCAGAAGTAATTAAAACCCATGCTCCGGATCTTAGTTATGCAGGGTCAAAATACAATGCATCCTTCCTTTTCGACTATTTAAAATCACCTTATTCTGTTCGACACAATATCGGAAAATCACGGATGCCTGATTTTGGATTTTCAAATGATGAAGCAATGGCATTGACTCTGTATTTAATCAAGCAACGCACCCTACCGAAATCGGTTCAGATTTCTNAAATAAATTTTAATCGNGAGAAAAATGGATTTGAACTTCTCCACAACACTTATCAATGCACCAAGTGTCATCAGTTAAATGATGTTGGAGAATCTGAATCAACAGATTTGACACAAGCAGGTTTTCGCCTGAACGCTGAATGGATGTCAAACTTTATACAAAACCCGGACCCTTATTTACCCAAGGGATCAGCCATGCCCAATTTTTTTAATTTAAAAAAAGTTCACGATCAGGATCAACTAACAGCGAAAGACCTTAAAACAATTGTATCTTATTTAAGCAGGACAAGTTCGGACAAACGGCAGGCATTTGAACTGGAATTTGGGAAGGTACAAAAAGCGTATCCCAATGTAACTGCTGAGATGGGGAAAAATATTTTTCTCTCCCAAAATTGCCAGGCTTGCCATGGAATGCAGGATGAAAACAGCTGGTTTGAGGACCATAATGGCCCAAACTTGTCTGCCCAGCGTATGCGAACTCAAAAAGGGTGGATCAACAATTACCTGGAAAAACCGTCGGCTATTCGCCCTTTTGGGTTTTTCCCCGGAACCGGGAGCCGTATGCCGGATTATCATTTATCTGATTCTGAAGTTTTAGCATTATCTGACTGGTTGGGAACGGCAGAGCTCAAGACAAAGTTGTTACCGATTTCTAAATTCCAATCTCAAAAAGTAGATAAATTTCTGAACGACTTTCTACCCTGTTTGGGGTGTCACCAGATAGATGGAAAAGGAGGTAAAATTGGACCGGATTTATCTAATGTGGGTAATCGACTCACGGACGGTTTTATCAAAATGGCAGTAAATATGCCTCATATGGTTATGCCTGAAAGTATGATGCCCAAAACAGTGATAGATCCAAATATCCTCCCGTTAATTTTATCTTATTTAGCCCATAAACAATCGGATCAAAAAACAGAATACCTCAATTTGATTCAACACCAGCCTTATTCTGCCGCCAACAGTTATGAAGAAAATTGTGCGCCTTGTCATGGATTGAATGGAAACGGAAAAGGATTTAATGAACCAAACCTGACCGTGAAACCAGGGGATTTTACCAATGCAACGTTGATGGAACAGCGGGCAGACGACACCCTTTATGATACCATTCATGTGGGAGGGCGTATAATGAATAAAAGTCATTTTATGCCTGGGTGGGGAGAAAAAATGAGTCCCAAGGAAATAGTTGATTATGTTCAAACAATCAGGAAATTTTGTAATTGTGAGCAGCCGGATTGGGCAAAAAATTAATTTTATTTAAATGGTACTATTTATTAAAAGACTGATATTTTCAGTTCTTTTCTTTAATGTTGCTTTAAGTCAGCTCCAGGATTTCATTGGCTCAGACAGCTGTGAATCTTGCCATCCCGATCAATTTGAGCTGTGGAAAAGCTCAACCCATGGCCGTGCCGGCGGTGCGCCATTTAGTTCAAATATAAAAGCACCCTTTGATGGCAAAAAAATTGAACTTAAAGATGGTTGGTTTATCCCATTTCAACAAGATGGTCATTATTATTTTCGCGCGCAGGAAAAGGGATTCCCGGAAGTGCAATATGAAGTAAGCAGCGTGGTGGGGGGCGGCCATTTATATGGCGGAGGAACACAGGCGTTTTTTAGCGTCTTCCCTGACGGTTCAATGCGCTTGCTTCCCTTTGATTATCACCCGGAAAAGAAAACATGGTTTTTTGAAACAAATGATTTATCGGGTTGGGTTCCCGCATCGAAATCACTATCTATGAGAATATTGTCCGAATGGCCCCCCAATCGAATGATGGGCAGTGTTCCAGAAAAACAAAATTGTCAGCAATGTCATGGGAGCCAAATTATCACAGCGTTTGATCGCAGTCTAGGCCAGTATAAATCATCATTTACAAACTTATCAATAAATTGTGAATCTTGTCATGGCCCCGGGAAAGAGCATGTAACTTTAATGCAATTTGACAAAAGGATTGTAAAAGGATATACGGGGATTCAATCATTAAAAACGCTTTCAAAAGAGGAATCGATCAAAGTATGTGCACAATGTCATGCATTGAAAGATATGATTCGCCCAGGATACTTACCTGGTATGGATTTTGATGATTATTTTAGCGTAAAATTTTCGATGCTGGGTGGAAACCCCTATTATCCTGATGGAAGGGTGAGGGCATTTGGATATCAACAAAATCACATTTTCAGTGATTGCTATCAAAACGGATCCATGACGTGTATTGATTGTCACAATCCACATTCAAATAGCTATCAGGATATAAATCGAAATGTACTAAAAGGGCGGTTTGACAATGGGCAATGTGTTTCTTGTCATATGGCAAAAAAGGAAAACCTCTCTCTTCACACCTTTCACGAATCCGAATCCGAAGGAAGTCGATGTACCGCGTGTCATATGCCATTTCAACAGCATAAAGCAGTTGGAGATCAATTAATGTTTGCAAGAGCAGATCATACAATTTCGATTCCCAGACCCAAACTTGACCAGAAACTTGGGATAAAAAATGCCTGTCAACAATGTCATGATAATATGAGGATAGAATCCTTAAACAATTACGTTACGCAATGGTATGGAGAGTTGAAACCGCATCACCCTTTAGAATCGGCATTGTTTTCATTTCATAAAGGCGATGCTACAAATGAAAGTTTTCTAAATTTATTTGGATCAAATAACGACCCCGCACCACAGGCTTTCGCTGGTATTTCAGCGGCATTTATGTCTGAAGGAGCAAATTTTATTTCGGCAAAAGTAGTGAATAGACTAAAGGATTTAGCCAAAAATAAGGATGTAGATATTCAAGCATTATCATTGGCCTTTCTTGATGCTGTTAAAGGCGATGAGCCGGAAATCGAAAAATTTATCATTCACATATTATCTCTATCTGGTAAGGATCAACCAAAGGTCAGGACGCGCTGGAGCTTGGCATTGGCATACAAGGCAGAAGATTTAATCAAAGCCGGTAAAATGGAACAGGGATTGATTATTTACAAAAAATCAATAAAAATATGGCCCAAAAATGCAAGAGCACGCAAAGGGTTAGGAGAAGCATATTTAAAAATGGGTAATATCAATCAATCAATAAACACCTTTGGTGAAATAGTTAATAGCAATTCATTAGACTGGCAGGGATGGGCTGGGTTGGGCAGGGCACAATCCCTGGCAGGCCAGAATGCGTTAGCAATTGAAGCCTTTATTAAGGCACTTGAAATCAATAGTCATTATGCGGAAGGTCATTTTGGAATTGGAAATATTTTCTTTAAAGAAAATATTAATATACGCGCGGAACGCCACTTGATGAGAACAATTGAATTGGATCCATCCATCACCGGTGCATACATTTTTTTGGCGGCCACAAAAATTCGTTTGGGAAAATTCAAGAGTGCGACAAAAATTTTAAACCAGGGCCTGATTTTAAACCCAGACCATGCAATAGGTTTGATGATGCGCAGGGAATTGGATGTCATTAATCAATAGAATGAGAACCCTAATCGACAAAGGGCATATATAAAACCATGCTTATTCATAAGATAATCCTTTCTTTTCTCAGCGTGTTATCTATATTGGCACTTCTGGATATTTTCCAAAATAGGGAGCCTTCCCTTAATCTGGAGTGGGCTGTCGTATTTATTACGGTATTTTATATTTGGCTATTTATTAGTCAAACCATTAAAAAAAATGTAAATAAAGACTAAATGAACGACTTCCTAAAAATTGTATTTATTATTTCATTTTTTTCTTATCCGATAGCCAAAGCACAATCATTTTCAACCAAGGGTCAATTCTGGGCAAGCGGACTTACGGGTAACGATGCTCCGTCCGGGCAATCTGCCTTTGAATCGTCTATGGGCTACATCCCAACATTTTCTTTATCACGAGATTTATCGGATTTCACCCTTTTTGATTTTGAATGGGCATATCGGTTAGACCGATCCTATTCCGGGGATTCACTTGTTTCGAATCATGAAAAAAACCATCGTCTCTGGATTCGTTATTCATCCGAAAAAGTGGAAGTACGCCTTGGTTTGCAAAAAATCATTTTCGGTCCATCACAAATTTTACGAACCCTTTCCTGGTTTGATACATTTGACTTAACCGACCCCACGGGACAAACTGACGGTGTGGACGCATTCCGGCTCAAATGGTTTCCGTCCAACTCTCTTTCGATTTGGTCATGGGCTATTCAAAATGCGCAAGACACTTTATCCTTTGGCGGACGGGCTGAACTATCATCATCTTACGGAGAATTCGGATTTACCTTTCACGTTGATCCGTCTAAAACGCCACAGCAAATTGGTCAATTGGGGATCATGATGCCTGAACCCCATCAACGGTTTGCATTGGATATTCGACATGACGGTTTTATTGGTTCATGGATGGAAAGTGCCGTTATTGTTTCGGAGCATTCAGATCTTAAAATGACAACCATTGGTGCAGATTATACCTTGCCCATCGCTAACGGACTTTTGATTATGACAGAATCCATGTTCATCAAAAATAGAAATGCAGACGACCAAATGTTTACGGCTTTTATGGCTATGCTGCCCTTGGGCATGGTTCATTCTACCATGTTTATTGCTCAATTTGATTGGCAGGAAGATCGAGTTTATTCCTATTTCCGATGGAGCGCCACCTATGACAAATTCAGCTTAAATTTGCTATTATCTCAAAGTCCCAAAAGGAAGGAATATGGTCTTCCTGTAGAAGCCTTTCCAAAATCAGTTGTAGGATTTGGAACCGGAATTCAATTCATGTTTATTTATAATCATTAGAAAAAATTATGGCCACAAAGACTCGAAGACACAAAGATTTAATTATTATTTCATCGTGTCTTTGTGGCGAAATAAAGGAAAAACATGTTAAATAAAAATGTAGTCGAAATAAAAAATCTTTTAAAAAAATTTCCCGTGGGTGGTGATTATTTTACCGCATTAAGCGATGTAAATCTCGAATTGGAAAAAGCCGAATTTATGGGATTAGTTGGTCCATCCGGTTCGGGAAAAACAACGCTTTTAAATATAATTGGAGGACTCGATTCACCTACAGAAGGAAATGTAAACGTTCTTGGAATAGAACTGGGTTCTTCATCTCACAACGAACGAGCTCATTTAAGAAGAAGAAAAATGGGATTCATTTTCCAGAGTTACAATTTACTTCCAGTTTATTCTGTTTTTGAAAATGTGGAACTCCCGTTGATTCTGAATAAAGTTGATTCACAGGAAAGGAAACGATTAGTAAATCAAGCAGTGGAATGGGTTGGATTAGCAGATAAAATTGATTCCCGTCCCGCACAATTGAGCGGTGGTGAATGTCAGCGGACGGCCATCGCCCGTGCCATCGTTCACGAACCAGCGTTAATTTTAGCCGACGAACCCACTGCAAATTTGGATGCAGAAAATTCTCATCAGATTATGAAAATAATGGTTCGCCTAAACAAAGAATTGGAAACATCATTTATCTTTGCAACCCACGATGAAAAAATTATGGCATATCTACGAAGAATCATTCATTTGGAAGATGGGCAGATTGTGCAAGATGAAAAAATTGAAAATCCGAGAATGGGAAACTGATGCTTTTTAATCTTGCCATGAAAAATCTTATTGGTGCAGGCATGCGGACGTGGCTCAATGTGTTTGTAACAGCCATTTCGTTTTTTATGATTATTTTTATTTCCGGGATGTACGACGGCATGCGATCCCACGCCAAACAAGTGACCATCGACACGGAAGTGGCTGGCGGTGCTTATTGGCATCCGGAATATGATCCTTTGGATCCGTTTTCTTACGAAGATGCCCACGGAATTCCACCTAAAGAAATCAATGATTTAATCAACAATAAAAATGCATTTTCCATCTTGGTGAGTCAGGCATCCATTTACCCCAACGGACGAATGATGCCGGTCGTGATAAAAGGGATTGAACCAGAACAATCCATAATCAACCTGCCTACCCAATCGCTCTTGAAAGAAGCCGACGGTTTGATTCCGGTACTTATTGGAAGTGGAATGGCGAATTACACAAAATTGAAAGTAGGCGATGCTTTTGCTATTCGCTGGCTGGATGCAAACCGAACCTATGATGCGGACGAAGGCGTAATCGTTTATATTATGGAAACGGAAAATTTTAAAGTGGATATGGGCACTATCTGGATCCCCCTTGAACAAGCACAAACCATGCTTGATATGAAAAATGAAGCCACCTATGTAACCTTCTCCAAAAACATTTCCAAGGTTCAAGGCAAGGGAAATTGGATCTATCGCGATGTGGATTATTTGATGCGAGATATGGAAGCCATGATTGAAGCGGATGAACCCAACGCCAGAATCATGTATGCGATCCTTTTATCCTTGGCGGGCATGGGTATTTTTAATTCACAAATATTGTCCATTTTTCGAAGACGGAAAGAGATCGGCACACTTATGGCAATGGGCATGACGCGATCTCGTGTTGTGGGTCTATTTACATTGGAAGGAGGAATGAACGCCTTTTTTTCTTTAATTATGGTATTGGTTTTGGGTGGCCCTGTTTTCATTTATTTCGCGTTGTATGGAATTCCACTGCCCATTGATTATAATGAAATGGGACTCATTATGGCAAAGAAGCTCTTCCCTGTATACACCATGGGGCTTTTCATTTCCACAACATTATTTATTTCATTCGTTGTTTTGGTTTTGAGTTATATGCCATCGCGCCGTATTGCAAAAATGAAGCCTACCGATGCACTTCGAGGCAAAGTAACCTAATGCTGAAATTCGTTTTAAAAGGCATTCTTCGAGATCGTTCTCGTAGCCTATTCCCCATTATTGTTGTCTCTCTCATTGTGGCATTGGTGATTTTTAATCGAGGTTTTCTCGTTGGGACTATGAATGGAATGTTCAAAGATACGGCTGTGATTTCATCGGGGCATGTAAAGATCATGACCCACGCCTATCAGGAAGAAAGTCAACTATTGCCCAACGATCTTGCACTTATGAATGTAAGTGAAATAACCGACACATTGAGTTTAATGTATTCTGATTATTTTTGGTCACCCAAAATATCTTTCGCCGGATTATTAGACCTTCCCGATGATCAGGGGGAAACAAAATCTCAAGGGCCTGTCATGGCGTATGGTGTTGATTTTTTATCCCAGGATTCCCGTCAATATGAATTATGGGAATTGGAAAAACGCATCGTTTCGGGACGCATGATTCAAAATGTTGATGACGCATTGGTGGGGACAAAATTAGCTGAAAAGCTTGGACTTTCTCTTGGTGACCAGGTGACCTACATAGGTACCACCATGAATAATGCATTTACCACATTTAATTTTACGGTGGTGGGTACGTTCAATCTTGGCATGGGCCCCTTGGATAAACAAATGATGTTGGTGGATATTGACGGGGCTCGCATGGCCTTAGATATGGACGATTCCGCATCAGAAATTCTCGGCTTCAAACACGATTTATATTACGACGATAAATCGTCCATCAAAATTCGAGACCAATTCAATGCTTCCCATTCGGACACAACTGATATTTTCCGTTCCAGTATGATCGCACTTCGAGATGCCAATCAAATGGGAACAATGATTGATTTGGTGGATATTTCTGTTTTTATTATTCTCGGGATATTTCTTCTCATTGCCATGATTGTTCTGTGGAATATGGGTATCATGAGCGGGCTTCGGCGATACGGTGAAATGGGAATTCGTCTTGCCATGGGCGAAACGAAAGGACAAGTATATCGGTCTCTAATTTTGGAATCTGTCATTATTGGTACGATTGGCACGATCTTCGGGACGCTCATCGGTTTACCCTTAACATATTACGTGCAGGAAGTGGGCATTGATTATTCTGCAGCATTTGAGAATTTGAATACATCGACGTTGATTATGTCAAGTGTGTTCTATACAAAAGTCACCCCCGATCTATATTATATTGGAATTATTCCCGGTATTTTAGCAACGGTGTTTGGTACCATGCTGGCGGGACGAGCAATTTATAAAAGAGAAATGGCACAACTATTTAAAGAACTTGAAACATGAAAATTTTTAGTCACAGAGTACACAGAGTTTTATGAAAATAAAATGAGACACATTATTTTAATATTATTGATTTCTTCGGTCCTCGGGCAAAACGATATGACCGTTGAAGAAATCATCAAAGCCATGGATAATAATCTGAATGCAAAAAGCCGTGTGCTCACGAGTAAAATGGTGGTTCATGGGCGGCGTGCGACCCGAACGATTAAATCTCGGAATTGGGTTGTAGGGACAGACTTGGCATTTACAGAATACTTATCTCCTCCAAGAGAAGCGGGAACCAAAATGCTTAAAGTAGGCGACAAACTCTGGACCTATTCTCCTCAAACAGATCGGGTGATTCAAATTTCCGGGCATATGCTCCGGCAATCGGTTATGGGATCGGATATGTCTTATAATGATATGATGGAAGATCAACCGCTGGCAGATCGCTATACGACAACTTTAGAAGGATCGATTAATATCAACGGACGAGACTATTGGATTGTTGTCATGGATGCAAAACNAAAAGGATTATCTTACCCAAAACGACGGGCGTGGATTGATAAAGAATATCTTCTGCCCATGAAGGAAGAACTCTACGCCAAAAGCGGAAAACTCCTAAAAACAGCAACCATGGATGGCATTAAAAAAGTGCAGGGGCGCTGGTTTCCTTCCCGATTTATTTTTAAGGACGAACTGAAACGAAACAGTAAAGGGACAGAGTGGATTATAGAAGAAATTGAGTTTGATACGGAGATTCCCGACTCCCGTTTTTTGAAAGCGCGATTAAGAAAGTAAACAAATGAAAAAGAATAAACATAAAGGAAGTTGTTTCTGCGGCAATATCCAATTTGAAATAAAAGATACAGGTGGAACCGTGGCTGCTTGCCATTGTTTGGATTGTAGAAAAGCCAGCGGTGCACCCTTCATGATTTTTGTAGTGGTGGAGAAAGATAATTATATTATTAAAAGTGGGAATCCCGGTTCAATTCAATATGCTGATGGAATCAAGGTACGAACATTTTGTAAGGATTGCGGCTCTGCTATTTCCTATGAGAATAAAAACGATACCGATACAATAGATATTAGTACAATGCTGATGGAAAAACCGGAAGATTTCATCGTTAAATATCACGTGTGGACAAAACGCCAGTTACCAGGAATTATTATAGATGAAAACATTCAAAAGTTTTCAGAATACTCAGATTTATGGGAAGAATTCCACGGAGATTAAATGAATTTATTATTGATAAAAGCACATTTAAACCACGTTTAACCATCAAATTATTCTTCCTATTAGATCAACAAATTTATGGGGATTATACGTATATTTGGCCGGCTTTACTACCGAGGATTTTATAGAGGAGGATGTTAACATCATGAAACACACACTTTTTATTTTACAGATCTTTCTGTTTTCGATTGTTTTCGGACAGAATGAGAATATAGAAAAACTTCAGTTTGAGTTTGAGGTGGATTCCATAGAACTACATGTTGGTGAGACGAAAGAACTCACGATTAAACTTCTCAATGAAGATGGTGATCTTTCCCAAAATTCATTTTATGTATTTGGACAGAGAGGTGCTTTATCCGTATCCCCCAGAACGAGCGATTCTACGGGTATTGCAACGGTAACCGTCAAGGCCCATAAGCCCGGACGTCTGAGACTCAGCGTTCAAAGCATTACGGTTAAGCGCGATGATCGCGTTCGGGATAAGCTTGTAGTCAATGTCCCCTTCCCCCCAATTGATCATATTGTATTTAACCAAACGCCAAGCAAACTATATACAGAAACATCCACATCTTTTTCAGTGGAAGTGATCGACGAAGCAGGGCTTACACGAGAGAATGCGGATGTTAAGCTCAAATCCAGCAATACTGCAGTTGCAGATTTTGATATCTTTGGTAATCTGGAAACAAAACGGATAGGCCGCGTCACCGTATCTGCTACAGCAGAAGGAGTCACCGCACAGTTCAATGTCCGGGTTGTTAAAAATCCAGTGCGCAGTGTCACCCTATCTGCTGAAAAGGATGAGATTCGTACCGGTGATGTACTGCACTTTGATGCCCAGGCCTTGAACCGATCAGGTCGTTCAATTGAAGATGCTCCTGTGAGTTTTACCTATTCAGGTGAGGCGGATTATGGTGAGTTTGGTCTGCCTGCTGCCGGGCTTGTGACTGAAGATGGTCGTTTTGTGGCTGAAACAGCGGGTATATATACAGTTACTGCTTTTTCTGGAGGATATTCGGATCAGAAAACGGTCAGGGTTGTCCCCCGGGATGTCAAGCAAAATGTAAAATTAGTTGGCCACGGCCTCATATCGGATGTGCTGACAGGTGATTTATGGGTGTGGGCNGGNGTTGGAAAACATGAAGGNAAAGATTTTGCTGTGACTGGAACTTGGGGNTCTAATGGTGAAGCATATTTTTGGGATGTTACCAATCCAGATAGTATGTTAATCATTGATACGGTAACGGTTGATGCCCGTACAGTCAATGATGTTAAGATATCAGAAGATGGTCGTGTGGGCGTAATTACCCGTGAAGGCGCTTCTAATCGCAAGAACGGATTTGTGATTTTGGATGTGTCAGACCCTTATAATGTAGAGATCCTTTCCACTTTTAACGATGATATGACCGGTGGTGTACATAATGTGTTTATATATGATGATCATGTTTATGCCGTAAACAATGGGCGTAAGTATGATGTCATTAATATTGAAGACCCCAAAAATCCATTCCGAGTAGGTACTTATGAACTTGATACTCCAGGGCATGGTGTACATGATGTGTGGGTTATTGATGGTCTTGCTTATTCTTCAAATTGGGCGGATGGTGTTCATGTTGTTGATGTTGGTGGAGTCAAACAAGAGGAAACAAACAGGTCAAGAAACCAATATAACCCATTTCTTGCAAAAGCAGGACAAGGAGGGCCAGGGAATCCAGTTAAATTAGGATCTATGGCTGATCGTAATGGGCATAACCACGCTGCATTTCCTTTTATTAGTCAATCTACTGATAACTTCTATATCATTACAGGTGATGAATGGGGAGGTCCCAATGGAATGCAGGGAGGGTTTCATTTTTTAGATTTTACAGATACTGAAAATCCGACTGAAACGGCTGTATATCAAGTCCCTGAAGCCGGGTCTCATAACCACTGGATTCATGGAGATGTTTTGATGGCTTCCTACTATCAAGGGGGGCTCCGAATTGTAGATATATCAGGAGAGTTGATGGGCGACTTATATGCACAAGGGAGGGAAATTGCATTTTTCATGTCTATAGATTCAGAAGGGCATGTACCTAACAAAGCCAATGTGTGGGGTACAATGCCTTACAAAGACTTAATTTATTTTTCTGATATGAATAGTGGTCTTTGGGCGATCAAATTGGTTGATGATAATCCCATGGGAACAAATTAGGAGAAAATATCATGAAAAAACTTATAGCAATTACAATTTTAAGCTTTACTCTTGTCTGGGGACAGGAGACAACGCCGGCAGAGAAAGATTCATTGCACT